>JAEEGJ010015028.1_pt1 | contig 18185 bp, 17 predicted proteins | sample 8958761 | NCBI WGS metagenome assembly JAEEGJ01 (sample SAMN16246546, study PRJNA631951) | gut metagenome | biome: gut microbiome; feature: rumen; material: RS-attached | host: Bos | place: Iran: Karaj | collected 2018-10
CGGGGCTATTTTTTATACATCAGGTGCCACTATTTCATATATCCGGGGCTATTAAATTGTCAGAATAATTGGTTACTATTCAAAGTAGGAGTTTGTTCGGAAGATTGCAGAGAAGGTATGATTTATTCGGAATATGCCTTAAATTGCATAAAGTATAAGTGAAGGGCATATTTTTTTGAGTTTGTAGCTCTTTTTCTTGTAACTTGGAAGTTTGTATATGCCTTAAAGCAAGAAAAATAGCACCCAGAGGCATAGCATCTTTAGATATGTGGAAAATTCTATGCCTTAGATAAACATAACAATCATTATAAGGCATACATTCCTTTTTTGGGAGAATATGAAGGATTTTCCTTGCAGTAGATTTACGCATAACAAGAGGGCTGACTGTGAATAGTAAATGCGCCCCAATAATTGCGATATCTCATGGAAAAACGATATACAATAGCTATATAATGTAGATTATAAAAAGTTTTGTTTACAGGAGGTATTTATATGGCAACAGCAAAGAAGGCTACAACAGCAAAGAAGGCTACAACAACAAAGAAGACCACAGCAGCCAAGAAACCCGCAGCCAAGAAGACCACTTCTGCGGCAGCTAAGAAACCTGCGGCAGCTAAAAAGACAACTGCCAAAAAGACCACTTCCACAGCACCCAAGAAACCCGCAGCCAAGAAGACAACTTCTACCGCGGGCAAGAAGACCACAACCGGCACTTCCGTAAAGGTAACTGCGGCCGAGAAGAAACTCCTGGAACTCTACAGGGCTGCGGATGCCGACACCAAGAAGGCAGCAGTAGCACTCCTTAAGGGTGAGAAGACCCAGCTGGGAGGAGTCCTTGAATCAATTCTGGACAACAAGAAGCTCATGAGCACGGTTACCAGCTTATTCAAATAAGCTGAATGCAAACAGGTATGGGGAGGTAACAGACAGTGCCTGGAGGAAGAGGTCCGGGGGGACATTTCAGCAGAGCTTATATGACCGAGGAGGAGAAGGCAAGCCAGCCTAAGATAACCTTCGCTCTGGTCAAGAGAGTGATGTCATACTTAAAGCCCTATATATTCCAGCTGATGCTGGTCATGGTATGCATCCTCGCATCATCTATATTGAAACTCTTACCGTCTATAATCACAGGAAAGATTGTAGACGATGGTCTTATTGCCAGAAACATCAGGGCGCTGGTGCGCTACATCCTGATATCACTTCTGGCCACATTTCTGGGCAATCTTATCGGGGTGGCGGAGAGCTACCTCAATAACTGGATCGCTCAGCACATCACCTTCGATATGCGAAATCAGATGTTCAGACATCTGCAGCGCATGTCTCAGAGATTTTTTACCACCAATAATCAGGGCGATATCATAACCCGTATGACCAGCGATATTGACGGTGTGGAGATGATAATCGCCAATACCTTTACGTCCATTATTTCCAATGTAATGACCCTTGTGGTGGCACTGGTGGCCATGTTCCAGAGAAATGCTCTGCTGGCCGTGATCGGCATTATAATCGTGCCTCTCTTTACCATTCCAACAAGGCGCGCCGGCAAGACCAGATGGACTCTGACCCGTGAATCACAGGCCTGCAACGATGAGATAAACGGCATCCTGAATGAGACCATGTCCGTCAGCGGACAGCTCCTGGTCAAGCTCTTTGGAAAAGAAAATTATGAGTACGACAGGTACTCGGCTGCCAATGAGAGGATGGTAAAGCTCAACATCTGTGAAAAGCTGGCGGGCCGCTGGTTCTTTGTGGTGCTGCATACCTTCACCAGCATAGGACCCATGCTCATCTATCTGGTGGGCGGACTGTTGATGATCCGGTATGATAGCAGCCTCACGGTGGGTGACATCACTGTAATGGTGGCCCTTCTGGGACAGATGTACATGCCCGTCAATTCACTTTTGAACATTCAGGTGGACTGGATGCGTTCCATGGCCATGTTCTCCAGGATATTTGAGTATTTCGACATGGAGGTTGAGATCAGGGATTGCGACAACCCTGTAAAGCCGCCCCTCAGGGAGGGAGATATAGTATTTTCAGATGTTCACTTCTCCTATGACGGTGCCAAGGAGATTCTAAAGGATATCAGCTTCACCCTGAAAAACGGGGATTGCGTGGCCATTGTAGGACCTTCGGGCTCTGGAAAGAGCACCATAATAAACCTCATCCCAAGACTGTACGACGTGGGAGAGGGCTCCATCACCTGGAACGGAACGGATATCAGGAATATTCAGCTGGAGCATTTGCGATCCGGAATCGGAGTGGTGTCCCAGGAGAACTATCTGTTTAACGGGACAATCAGGGACAATCTGCTCTATGCAAGACCTGATGCCACGGAAGAAGATATTATAGAAGCCTGCAAAAAGGCCAATATCTATGACTTTATAGAAAAGCAGGAGCTGGGACTTGATACCATGGTGGGAAACCGCGGGCTGAAGCTCTCGGGCGGTGAGAAACAGAGGATAGCAATAGCCAGAGTTCTCTTAAAGGATCCTGCGCTGTTCATATTTGATGAGGCTACATCTGCACTGGACTCAATCTCTGAGAGTAAGATCCAGGAGGCCATAGAGCCCATAATCGAGACAAGAACCAGTATTCTGATAGCGCACAGACTATCTACGATACTCTCTGCCGATGAAATCCTTGTGGTGGAAGATGGCCACATTGTAGAGAGAGGTCAGCACGAGGACCTGGTACACGCAGGCGGCGTCTACCAGAAGCTCTATGAGACCCAGTTCTCAAAAGCACTTATGGATGCCAGGCAGGGTTAAATGGCTATGCGCCAGTGACAGTTATTCTTGTTGAAGTACAGCCTCACTGTGCGGTACATCTCAAGAATCACCACCCGGCATTCGTATACATTGTCATTGCTGCACACGGTCAGACCATCAGGGGTGGTGTAAACGTCCTTCCTGAAGATCTGCCGGTAGCCCTTGATAGTGTATGTCTCGTACATACCGTCCTCATTGACGAGGCGGAAGCGGATGGGGATGATCTCCCCGTCGGCCTTGTGCTGACATATCACGTCTACCTTGTCTATAACTTTACTCATGGCACGACCTTCTTTCTTTGTACATCAGATTATAGAACAAGTGTTCGAGTATGTAAATAGGTATTTTGCCGAATTTGAGAAATATAATTGTGTAATACGGACAACCGACAATATTTGTCCGCTCGTTCAGAATATATAATAAGATCATCAAAACAAATAAATGCTTGTTTGTTTTGAGGGAACTATAGTATAGGGTATAGAAAAGAGGTGTTGTCTATGGATAGAAAATTATACAGAAGCTCAGAAAGAAAAATATTTGGTGTTTGCGGAGGCATCGCACAGTACTTTGGAATTGACCCCACCGTGGTGAGACTTGCCTGGGTTGCCCTTACACTCATGGGCGGAAGCGGCGCACTGTTATACATCGTTGCAGCTGTTCTGATGGATAACGAGCCCGGATACACAGGACAATAAAAAATCACAAAAAAATGCTTGTTTTTTCAGCAGAAAAACCCTACCATATAGACTTGTAATAAAGTTTTATGGAGGGTTTTTTTATGGCAACAAAAATTTGTCCACAGTGTAACCAGGAAATTGATGAGAAGAGTGCTTTCTGCACCAACTGCGGCGCTAAGTTCGAAGGGGAACCGGTTAATCCGGCAGCAAATATGAACGTGCCTCCTATGCAGGCACAGAATCAGATGCCTAATCCAAATCAGATGCCTATGCAGGGACAGCCCATTCCGGGACCTATGCCCATGCAGGGACAGCCCATGCAGGGACAGCCCATGCCGGGTCAGCCCATGCCGGGTCAGATGCCTGTTCAGGGCAAGCCGGGCAAGGCTCCTAAGGCACCCAAGCAGCCCAAGGCACCCAAGCCACCTAAGGCTCCTAAGGCTCCCAAGCAGCCTAAGGCACCCAAGGATCCCAACAAGAAGGGCGGCAAGGCAGGAGTTATCGTTCTTACGATTCTCTGCTTATTACTTGCAGGCGGAGCAGGATTTTTAGGATACAAGTGGTACACAACAGACCAGGAGCTTCAGGAGGTCAACGAGACTTATGAAGCCAACCAGAAGAAGCTTAAGCAGACTGAGACTGATCTGACCACTGCCAATGACTCAATCACAGACCTTAAGGGTCAGGTATCAGATCTTGAGACAGAGAAGTCCAATCTTGAAACCGATAACGAGGCACTTGATACTCTTGTTTCCCAGTACGAGTTACAGGAGAGCAGTCTCTACAGCTCACTTAAGAGCGCTAAGACCACCAACGGAACCATCTCAACCAACACAATCATCTACTGTGTCAAGAAGGGTGAGTCAGAGACCATCAAGGTTAACTGGAAGAAGAGCGGATCACAGTACATGTCTTCCACAAACCGCTACTGCGTAGAGGCTGAGTGGTCCAACGACAGCGTTAAGGCAACAGGTAAGAGCGCAGGCAACTGCGAGATCGAGTTCAGCTCAGATGAGTACGGACTTCAGGACAACTTCCATGTAGTTGTTATCTGCTACGAATAATCACAATTTCATATCAAGAGTAATAAAAAGAAGACCCAATGCGCGTGGGTCTTCTTTTTATGTTATCATTATAATGATAATGATAATCACGAAAACACAGTAAAGAGGAGAGTGTGCATGAAATTAAGAAGAGGTTTAGCAGCGATCACGGCTATTGTCGGTGCATTGACCATGTCCGTTACTTCTTTTGCCGCACCATCAGAGCTGACAGGCTTAGAGATTGGTGATGAGATTGTAGGACAGAGGCCGGTTGCCATCATGGTCGACAATGAAAAGAAAGCCTTAGAGCACTACGGTACCGCGGAAGCTGACATCGTCTACGAGATGATGAACAGTACAGCCAACGGCCGTGTAACAAGGCTTATGTGTATATACAAGGACTGGGCCAATCTTCAGCAGACAGGAAGCATCCGAAGTGTCAGAACCACCAATATCATGATCGCAGATGAGTATAACGCTGTGCTCATCCATGACGGTGGGCCCTTTTACATTAAATCATATTTTGCACAGCCCTATGCGGCCCATATCAGCGGCGGGTTCTCAAGAATCCCCAACGGCAAGCCCAGAGAGTATACGGAGTATGTCTTCGGATCTGAGCTGGTAAGCCGATTTGCCAAGGCAGGGATTCCCACAACCTATGCGGTTGCGCCTGAGAGAGGCTCTCACTTTGTATTTAACGGGGAGGACGTTGACCTGGGCGGAGATCTGGTAGCCAACAACGTGGATATGTCTTCCATCTTCATTCACAACGGCAGCAGACTTGCCTTTAACCCTGAGACCAGGACCTACGACTACTATGATTACGGAATCCTCCATCAGGATGCGGAGGACGGACAGGTCATGACCTTCAAAAACGTGATCCTGCAGAACGTATCCTTTACTTCCCTGGATAAGAACGGATATATGACCTACAATGTTATCGGCTCAGGAAGCGGATATTACATTACCAACGGCAAGGCTATTCCTATTACCTGGTCCAAGGGAAGCGAGACCGGCATGACCCACTATTTCAACGCAGAGGGCGCCGAGATCAGCATTAACAGAGGCAAGACCTACATAGGAATCCTGCCTTCCGACAGCTGGGGAAATCTGAGACTTAACTGAGAAAAACATGGTGAAATTATCCGGAAACGGACGAGAAACAAACCAAAATTAAGATAAGGGCCCTGCCTGGATGAGTTCCTTCTTCCGGGCATGGCTCAATTTTTTCAGGTGCCATTCCCTGCTCATGGCTTCCTCCTTGGTGGAAAACTCCTCGTAATAGGCGAGAGTCACCGGGAGCCTGGGCTTGGTGTATTTGGCACCTTTTCCTGCATTATGGGTCTGTATGCGGTTTTCTAAATTGTTGGTGTATCCGCAGTAGTAGGTTCCGTCTGCGCATTCCAGGATATAGGCATAATGTTTCATGAATAAAGTATAGCACAGCCCTGTCACAGGTGATGCTGAAAAATCTTATCATCAGCACGGGCTCCGGGCTATTGCATGCAAATCCTCTATGTGGTAACTTGTTATGTGTTAGCAATAGCTAACACATAACAAGTCATAAACCACAATGGAGGAGTAATGTATGAGTAAAGTAGCAGTTGTATTTTGGAGCGGAACAGGAAATACAGAGACCATGGCCAACGCAGTAGCAGCAGGAGCCAGAGGAGCAGGTGCCGATGTATCACTTCTGGGCCCTGCAGAGTTCACAGCAGATAAGGTTTCCGGCTTTGACAGCATCGCTTTCGGTTGCCCCGCCATGGGCGCAGAGGTTTTGGAGGAGTCAGAATTTGATCCCATGTTCACTGCCATAGAGAATGCCCTTTCGGGTAAAAAGATAGCTCTTTTTGGTTCCTATGGCTGGGGAGACGGACAGTGGATGAGAGATTGGGAGGACCGTTGCAAGGGCGACGGAGCCAACCTCGTTGCACAGAGCGTTATAGCCAACAGCGCACCCGATGATTCAGCCATCGAGGACTGCAAGAACCTGGGACTGGCTTTGGCCTGACGGAAAAAGAAAATACGAGGACCCATGAATTGGCAGGGAAGAATTAACATTCTTCCTTGCTTTTTTTGTTGCTTTGCGATATAGTTAGCTATAACTAACAAGAGTTAGCGATAGCTAACTTTAAGAGTTGGTTAATCCAGCATTGTTTATTGGGAGGAAGTATGCCGGACGACATCATTGTTGAGAATTGTTCTCCGACACTTGCGGGGCTTAAGACAGCCAACCTTTTTATGGTGGACGACAGCCAGGAGGAGAACATAACCAGGGGATTGAGGGATCTTAACAATCTGCTTACTGAGAAGGGGCTCAGGGCAATCCCTGTAGGTCAGACCTGTAGAGGAACACTGGTCTACCTGTACAGACCGGACAGGTTGAGCAGAGATCTTAACACTGCTGAAGCAAGAGATATTCTGAGAGAGAAGGGTTATCGCGGAGAGACGACTGAGGAGTGTGTAGTGGAACTCATTAGTCGTATATCAAGTGCCGAAACCTTTCCTCATGAGATAGGTCTTTTTCTGGGCTATCCCCCTGTGGACGTAAGAGGCTTCATGGAGGATACCAGAAAGGGCGTAAAGTGCGTCGGATACTGGAAGGTATACGGCGACAAGGAGAAGGCCGAGAAGACCTTCTGTACCTATAAAAAGTGCACCGAGGTTTACAAGAGAATCCTCGGCGAGGGAGTTCCACTTTCGAAAATGATCGTGTAACAGCGGTAGAAATGGAGTAATCGTGAGTAATGAACAGGCACTCTCCAGACTTAAGGAGAACGGATTTCGTATAACCAAACAGAGAAAACTGATAATCGACATTATCCTGAATAACGACGGCAGTTCCTGCAAGGACATCTGCTATCAGGTCATGGCCAGGGATAAAACTGTCGGAACGGCCACAGTTTATCGCATGATAAGGCTGCTGGAGGATCTGGAGATTGTCAGGCACATAGATATGATCTCAGTTGTAAAACAGTAAGGAAGAAAATAATATGACCAAGACTACAGTTAAGATAGACGGCATGATGTGCAGCATGTGCGAGGCTCACTTCACAAAATATCTTCTGGCAATCCATTTGGAGAGACCCTCAAGGCCGGGATACACGATACGCTCGCTCATATTCAGAGCATCCAGCATGTCGCGGACGCGCCAGCGGAGATCCTTGTTGATGACGAACTTCACTGTATCCTTGGTGTGCTCGTCAAGGAACTGCTCGATGTCGCTGATACCCATGGGAACCACCGCAAAAAATGAGTACTGGTTGATGATGCGCTGGTTGATGGAAGGCGGTTCAATGATGACCATGGCGGAATCCCCCATGTCTGCGTCGTACTTCTGCAGGCTGTTGCCTGTGAGATCCTTAAGCATATCCACGGTGTAGATGGTGGAGTGCTTCCTGTTGACCACATCCCGGTAGTTCTGTGGAAGCTTACCCACCAGCTCTGACATATTGATGCGCCAGACCATGCAGTCGTGCTTGTCCATCTGGGACAGATTATCCTCAGTCATGGAGAAATTCAGAGCAACCAGTGCGGACTGCGACCAGTCCAGAAGCCTTGTGGGAAGCCCGTAGTGCTGTCCCAGGATCATCTGACGCCACACGGAAGAACCGATGGAAGGATCCTCGTTGATGGCGTATTTGGCGAAGTTCTCCAAAATCGCCGGCTCCAGCAACTCCTGCTTATCCTTACAATTGCGTCCAAGGCTGGTGAACATCTTAAAAGAAGCGTTGGACATTCCTCTATATACGTAGGGGCTGCGGTTCCTGTCGAGATCCGGTCTGTATTCCTGTTCGCTAAGAAGCGGCAGCAATTCTTCTAAGGTATTGATTCTGACTCCTCTGATCATTTTCTCCACCCTCCTTTTATCTAATTAAATTATACATCTTTTACTAACGCCAATACTGTGTTGCGCTATGAATCACGTTGCTTTCTTGTGTGCTTTATCGGCGGCCCACAGCGGGATCAGAGTTAAGAGGACTACCACAAGACCTGCTATGAAAACCGAGTTGGTGGGGAGGTAGGCGGTGAAACCGTTCTCGTCCACGATTTCGCCATTTCTTTTGATAATGGGATTGGAGATAAGAGGCGCTACGATCATTGGGATCAGCACGTAGAAGATAATGCGGATACCCTCGAACTGGCCTCTGGCGTCCTCGGGATAGAGTCTCTTGGACCATACGGTTATGGTCTGAAGGAACAGGATGTATCCGATTCCGACCAGCAGAACACCCACAAGAAGGACGGGATTCCAGATGGTTCCGGGGTTTACGCTATCCGGAGAAACCATAAGTCCGATGACCAGAAGGCCAAGCGAGTTTACAATTACGGCACCCAGGATGATAAGTGAGGACTTGCCCTCCTGAATAAACTTTATGGCCGGAATGGAAGTCAGCATTGCAAGGAGAAGCCCGATTCCCTCTATAAGTCCCATGGTATCTGCGGTAAAGCCCAGATAATAGATCATGAAATTACCAAGGTGTGAGAAGTAGACATTAAATGAAATAAAGTAGACAGCCAGCATCAGGTTTACAAATACAAGCTCGCGATGCTTTAAATACTCTTTTACATTGAATATGGAAAAGAACTGCTGGCTAAAACTACCCTTGATCGAAGGGCGCAGAGTTTCCACATCCTTCATGCCAAAGAGCGACACAAGTCCAAGGACAATCACACTACCGCCGATAACTACAAACAGGCGCATATAATTGTCGTTAGCTCCGACCAGTAGTCCGCCAAGCACAGTTCCTGCAATGGTTCCGATAACCGGCTGAACTGCCAGAGCAGCGCCAAGAGAACCGGAGTTTTCCGGTGTCATGTGGTCGTTGATCCAGGCGTTAAATCCGATATCATTACCCATGGAACCAAAGAAACTCATTATGGCATCGGCAGCGATAACAGCGAAGGCAATTCCGATAAAAGCAGCTGTGTCACTGTTTCTTTTGCCCAAAAACTCAGTCGTTCCAAAGAGAATAGTGAAGACACCCCAGAAAATATAGCCCAGGGAAATGAGAGTCTTACGATTGCCTCTTCTGTCGGAAACGCAGCCGAAGAGGAACGTGGAGATCGTAGTGGCAAGAGCTGAAATTGCAAGCATCCAGGATATGATAGTGGGATCCTTGGCAATCTTGGCGTAGACGAAGGTGTTAAACCACTGATTCTCAATGTTCCAGCACAGCTGTCCTGCAAGGCCAAGAAGCCATACCAGTATCCAGAATTTTGCGGGATTTGTCTTTTTACCTGTTTTCATGTTTGCCTCCCTTAAAATATTGATAATTCTATTATAATACTTGGCGAGGTAAGGTTACATTTAGCCCTCAAATATGGTATAAATATTCGAGGAAAGATAAGCCCGAAACAGGGGGAGGTTACAGTTTTGAACAACAGAAATATTCTAAAGAACAAATTGTTTTTGTACCTGACGGAATTCTTTGCAGGAATGTCCGTTATGGCAGTGGAGCTGGGTGCATCGAGGCTCCTGGCACCTTACTTCAGTTCATCGCAGATCGTTTGGACCATTATCATCGGAACCATCATGATCGCCATGGCACTGGGTAATATCTACGGCGGAAGGAAGGCGGATAAAGATCCGAATCCCGATAAGCTCTATCGCAGGATACTTATCGCAGCTATCTGGATCGGCCTGATACCCGTTGTTGGTAAGTACATTATTATAGGAATTTCAGCGCTTATAATTTTTACGGTCAACAGCAACTTCCTGGTTATAGCAGCTTTTGCAGCATGTATGGTGGTGTTTGTATTCCCGCTTTTCCTTCTGGGAACAGTAACACCGAGCCTTGCGAAATACACCACGGATTCACTGGATGATAACGGAAAGATCATCGGAACTTTAGGCGCATCAAATACAGTCGGAAGTATCATCGGTACTTTCGTGCCTACGTTTGTGACAATCCCTGCAGTGGGAACAGCCGTGACATTCCTGATCTTTGCAGGTGTTTTGCTTGCATTGGTTGTAGTTTATTTCTTAAGTCCGGCAGAAGGAAAAAAATCTCTGGCCAAAGGTGATATGACAAGGATCATAGCTGGTATCCTGGTTTTCGTACTTTGCGTTGCTTTTGGCCACAATACCAGCTTTGCATTTTGGGAGAACGGACTTACTTATGAGGGCGAGTCGGTTTACAACTACCTTCAGGTTAAGGAAACAGACAGAACTGTGATCCTTTCCACAAATGTTCTGTTCGGTGTTCAGTCAATCCTGATCAAGGACGGAGCTCTTACCGGAATGTATTACGACTATGCTCTTGCTGCTCCGTACATGGCAGGCATCAAGGAGAAACAGGCAGCAGGTGAGGACTGCAACGTTCTGATCCTCGGCATGGGTTCCGGAACCTATGCAACTCAGCTCTCAAGATATTTTGACAATGTTAAGGTTGAGGGTGTTGAGATTGATGACAAGATCACTGCCCTTGCGCATGAATACTTCCAGCTTCCTGAGGATGCGAAGGTTACAACCTATGATGGAAGAGCGTACCTGGCAGCTGACAAGGATCTGTACGATGTTATCATGGTCGATGCCTATCAGGATATTACCATTCCTTTCCAGATGTCATCTGTAGAGTTCTTCACCATGGTAAAAGAGCATTTGGCTCCGGGCGGAGTTATGGTCGTTAACATGAATATGTACAGCGATGATGGATTTACTGACGGAGATTCTGAGGGTGAAGCTAGCATCAATACATATCTTGCGGATACGATTGGTCATGTTTTTGAAAATGTTGTTGTGGTAGATGTTCCGAATGCGACCAATAAGGAACTCTTTGCAACTGATTCAGATGATTTCATGGTAAGACTTGGTACCAACGCTGCCATGGAAGATAATCCAGACCTTAGCGCTATGATGAAGAAGGTCATGGATACAAGCCAGAGCTATATGGGAAGAGGCCACATCATGACTGATGACAAGGCTCCTGTAGAGCTCCTTGGAATGAAGCAGATAGACCTGATCATAAAGGATGAAGTTTCATATTACAGAAAGATATATGAGCAGAAGGGAATTCAGGGGCTTATAGATCTGCTGTGATACATGCAATGAACGAAAAAGTGGCGCCTCTCCGTATACTACGTTCCGCAATATATGGAAAGACGCCACAAGGGGATGAAGTTATTTGAGGTCTGAGTGTAAATTACTTGTACTGTGCTGCGTTGGACTTATCTACAGGTGAGAAAGGAACCCATACATAGAGGCCGTCCTCTGTAACACCTGTAACATCAGCAGCTGAGCCCTTCTTGGCAATGGCGATAGCTGTTTCTATGCAGGCAGCGCCCTGAGCGCTTGCATCCTGAAGTACGGTGAACTGCATTCCGCCGGCGAGGATTGACTCACAGCCCGGAACGGTTGCATCGACTCCGACAACGGGAACTGCCTGAGGATCCATGCCAAGTTCCTGCATTGCCTGAACTACACCGAGAGCCATGTTATCGTTGTTGCAGATTACGCAGTCATATGGCTGGTTTGTCTTTAAGAAAATCTTGAACTCATCGCAAGCCTTCTGGGTATCCCAATAAGCTGTGTCGTTGAATACAAAGTTGGCATTAACGCCCTGCTGTTTAAAGTATTTCTTAACAGCTTTTGTTCTTCCTGCAGCAGCAGGATGTTCGGGCTGACCTGAGAAGAGACAGATGTTTATGCTGGAAGGTTTTCCAAGTTTATTCCATACATATTCAGCTTGCATCATGCCTGCATCGATTTCGTAACTTCCTACATACATGTACTTATTGGGTTTAAGGTATGCTGCATCCGGTTCTGAGTTTGTGAACAGAATCGGAATATCGCCGGCTGCAACTTCAAGCTGAAGTGTGGTCTCAACGTTTACAGGATTACAGATGATAACATCATATCCGCTTTTTGCTGCCTGGGAAATCTGAGCAACCTGGGCATCAACTGTTGCACAGGGTTCTCCGCAGTCTACTGTAACGCCGGTCTTTGCGCCGGCATCAATTACGCCATTCATAACCAGAGTTTTGAAGTCATCAAGTGTAATGGTTGAGAAGTAAACCTTTACTCCGGAGCCATTGGTTGAGCCGCCTCCGCCTGATGATGAACTTCCGCAGCCTATTACGGAAACTGCCAAAAGCATACTTGTCAAAAGACATGTAAATATTTTTTTGATATTTGTGTTTTTCATTATATTTCATGCCTCCTTAAATCTTAAACTTCTGAACATAGGATGTAAGAGTCTGCGATGTGGAAGCAAGCTCATGTGAATTGTCGGCAACATCCTGACTGCTCTTTGTGATATTGTTTGCCATCTCAACCATGTTCTCACTGGTTGCAAGGATCTCATCGGCACTTGCAGCCTGTTCTTCGGATATGGCAGCTACGTTGGTGGCAACGTCATCAACCTTCTGAATATCTTCAATCATGGCCTCAATAAGTCCGTTAGACTCCTGAATATTTGTATAGATCTGATCGAAGGTTCCTACCGCAACCTGAATGAGTTCGGAGTTCTCCTTTATGCTGTCAGCACTGGCATGTGCCTGGCCTACTGCATCTCCGATAAGATTGTGAACTTCTCCGATGAGATTTGAAATATTGTTGGCACTCTCGGCTGAAGTCTGGGCCAGCTTTGCAATCTGCGTAGCAACAACTGCGAATCCCTTTCCTGCTTCGCCGGCTCTTGCAGCCTCAATTGAAGCGTTGAGTGAAAGGAGGTTTGTCTCCTCTGCAATCTCACTGATCATGCCGACAATGTTGGTGATCTCTTCAGATGCGGAACCAACCTTGTTGATGGATTCAACAAGTCTCTCGTTGGCATCGGAAATTCCTTCCATGGCAACGCTGAGTTTTTCCATATCATCGCGGCCCTTCTGGGATATACCGACTGTCTCTTTCATACTCTCGTTTGCTCTGTCACTGTTATCTCTTGTATCGGCAACAACCTGTGCAAGAGTTGTGGCATTCTGAGCAATATCGTTAACAGCTGTAGCCAGCTGATCAACGGTTTCATTGAGCTGCTGCATAGCTTCGGCCTGTGACTGGGAGGCTTCGTACATGGTCTTTGAAACTCTGTCTGAGTTATCTGACTCTTCCTGCAGCTTGTCAGATTCCTGACTGATATGTGAGAGCATGCTTCTCATGGAAGCAACGAACTCTGAAACCCTGCTTCCCATGACACCGATCTCATCGTTACTTGAAGCATCGATATCGATAGTGAAGTCACCCTCTGACATAGATGTGATGTTGTTGGAAATATGTCCAAGAGGTGCAATAACTCTTCTGACAACGAAGAGGATAAGTAAAATAATGAGGACAATTGCTATTCCACCAACTATAAACAGAAGAGTTCCCATCTGTGAAACTGACTTAAGGATGATACTTGTAGGAATGTATGATACAAGCACCCAGTCTGTTCCCGGGATTTCTTTGAAGGCAACCATGTTGTCTGCAATCTCTTTACTGGTGAGATCTCCACTGACAATGGATTTAGCAGCACCTGCAAGGAGAGGATTTGAGTTTGACTCTGCAAGAGTCGTACCCATTATGGTATTATCTCTGTGTGCAAGGATCTTGTAGTCATTGGTATCTACAAGGAAGGAACTTGCATCCTCCATCTTTACACCGGAGTTTACGATGATCATTATCTTATTGAGGGAAACGTCTGCACCGATGACTTTGATATTATCGGAGCCGTCGTTCAGAATACCGGTAGCACTGATAACAGTATCGCCGGCATCATTTGTGTATGCAGTACCGTATGCCATTCTGATCCTGCTAAGACCCTGCTTAAACCAGGTGGTTCCGGTAACATTTCCGGCTGCCATGGTGGATTCAGTGGCTTTGTAGAGCTGTCCGTCACTGGTTCCGATATAGAAACCCTCCGGAGCGTTCTCGTTATAGCCATAGTAAGTATCCAGAATAGGAACAAATTCCGCCTCTGTAGGATTCTGACTTTCGATGGTATGCTTTACGGTTGTGAAATACTGGAGGTTCTCGCTCAGCCATGCGTCGATGTTGTCCGCCTGGTTTGAGATAGAAGACTCAAGTGTCTCTGTGGCCATCTCAGACATTCTGTTTTTGGAAACAGTTGCAGCGATAACAACCAGTGCCACTACTGTGATGATGACAACAGGAAGGATGTACGTAAGGAGCTTGGTACTGATCTTCTTGTTCTTTTTCTTCACAGAAGCATTTGCAGATGTTTTTGCCTCATTTTCACTCATTTTTTTCATCTCCTGTTCAAAAAGGTATAATAAAATAAGTAAAGCTAGTACAAATAATTATAGCATTGAGCGAACAAGAATTTACCATATTTCGTTATAGTTTATATTATTTTTAGAATCGATAATAGATATTGTATAATAGGTTTTAAAGCAACAACATTTAGAGAGGTTTCTATGATTAATAACGAAGCAGAGAATAAATATGCAGAGGAAATGAAAGCCTGGCTCATGATCCAGGTCATCGGAAGAACCAGCATAAATATCTTTAATTCCAAAAAGCTGAGAAGAGAAATGGAAGATCATCTTGATGTCCTTTTATCACCGGGAATTACAGGAGACGTAAACGCAAAGCTCCTGGATTTTGCCGACTACTTCATTGATTCCTGTCTTTCCTCGAAGGCATATTCAACTGCAGTGTTCGGAATAATGTCAATGAGCGAAGCAGGTGCTGCCACAAGGCTTGCGCAGGATATACTTGAGATCACTCATGATATCCCCAAGAGATTTGGCTTTGAGGAAAAGAGTGTTCTGATCCGCAACGCATTTTTGACCAAGTTTACAGAAAAGATCCAGGGGGCAAACAAGATACTTGCAGAGCTTGGAGTAGAACCTGTCAGAGAGTAAAAGAGTATGCATAAAAATTTAACCATCGGCATTCTTGCACACGTAGATGCCGGAAAGACAACGCTCTCAGAGGGGCTTTTATACCTCGGCGGAGCCATCAGAAACATGGGAAGAGTGGATCACAGGGACACCTTCCTTGATACCTATGAACTTGAAAGAAGCCGCGGGATTACTATATTTTCCAAGCAGGCTATCTTTGAATATGAAGGAATAAATTTCACACTTCTTGACACGCCGGGACATGCGGATTTTTCACCTGAGATGGAGAGGACTCTGCAGGTTCTTGACGTGGCGGTTCTTATCATCAGCGCCCCGGACAAGGTCACAAGTCAGGGCAAGGTGCTCTTTAAGCTTCTTTCTCACTATAACGTTCCAACGATCATATTTGTAAATAAGATGGACCAGGCAGATGCTCAGGGAATCAGCCGGCAGGACATAATGTCTGCGCTAAAGAGTGACCTTAATAGCCATGTCGTTGACTTCACAAATCCCATAACCGATGCCGAAACTCAGGAAGAAATCGCAGTATGCGACGACGAGCTCTTGGAAGGTTTCCTTGAAGGCAGAGCGGTAGATAAGAGCGACATCGCACGTCTTATCAGAACCCGTAAGTGTTTCCCCTGCAGGTTTGGCTCCGCCCTTAAGATGGAAGGGGTAAAAGAGCTTTTGGACCTGGTGGCAGATTATCTTCAGGAATCAGGAGAAGGCTCTTTAAAAGACCTGTCAGATAAAGCCTTTGGTGCGCGTGTATTCAAGATAAGCCGCGATGAAAACAACAACAGACTCACTCATATGAAGATCATGAGCGGAAGCCTTAAGGTAAGAGATCAGATCGGTAATGACAAGATAGACCAGATAAGGCTTTATTCAGGTGATAAGTTCACTGCGGTCAAAGAGGCAGAGACAGGAATGATCTGTGCCGTGACGGGCTTATCGGAAACAAGAGCCGGTGAAGGTCTTGGAACTTTGGAAGGAGAGACGGTATCAGAGGTTCTTCAGCCAATTCTTTCATCAACCCTTATTCTTCCCGAGGAGGCTGATGCCATACAGGTTTACGGCAAACTAAAAGCCCTGGAAGAAGAGGAACCCATGCTTCTTCTTAATTATGTCGAAGCTACAAAGAGCATCGTGGTTCAGACCATGGGCGAAGTTCAGAAGGAAATTTTAAAGCATCTGATTAAGAGCCGCTTTGACCTTGATGTTGGCTTTGGCCCCGGACACATAGTATATAAAGAAACAATAGCAGGACCTGTTGAAGGTGTCGGACACTACGAGCCCTTAAGGCACTATGCGGAGGTCCACCTTCTGCTTGAACCCGGAGAGCCGGGAAGCGGAATTGAAATTGACAGTGTATGCAGTACCGATGACCTTGCCCTTAACTGGCAGAGGCTGATTCAGACTCATATCTTAGAGAAAAAACATCTCGGAGTCCTTACAGGGTCTGAGGTTACAGATATAAAGATAACCCTGCTTGCAGGAAGAGCCCATGAAAAACATACCGAGGGCGGTGACTTCAGGCAGGCCACTTATCGCGCGATAAGACAGGGACTGATGCAGGCAAACAGCATCCTTCTTGAGCCGGTGTTTGACTATCGCATTGAACTTCCGCAGGAGTTTGTTGGAAGGGCACTCAGTGATATGCAGCGCATGAACGGTACGGTATCTTCCCCGGACATCGAGGGAGGAAAATCAGTCCTTACAGGAACTGTTCCGGCAGCATGCCTGGGGGATTACAGCACCACGCTTTCCTCCTACACAAGAGGCGAGGGCAGGATATTTACTACCTTAAGTGGTTATGCCCCTTGCCATAACACGGAAGAAGTTCTTGAGCAGATTGGTTACGATCCGGAACTTGATTTCGACAACTCTGCTGATTCGGTTTTCTGCATGCATGGTGCAGGAACCGTTATACCCTGGAGTGAAGTCAGAGATTACATGCATGTGGACTCGGGATGGAGCTCTGACGGCAGTATTAAGAAGACAGATCTGTCTGACAGCATAGATATGGAAGCCCTTGAAAAGCTTCAGGCTCGTCTTAGAAAACAGGATAATGCCCCAAGATCTTTTGACGAAATAGAAGAGCAGCTCCGCATGGAAGACAAGGAGTTAAAGGCAATATTCGAGCGGACCTACGGAGCAGTCAGGCCGAGGTATGTAGAGACCAGGACAGAAGTTACTGCGATGACACCCGAGGAAAAGGAAGCAAGAAGAGACCTTGAGGTCGAGAACAAAAAGCGCGAGAGGTATGAGAACACCAAGGGCCAGAACCCTGATGAATACAAGGAATACCTTTTGGTTGACGGCTACAACATTATCTACGCATCTCCTGAAATGGCATCTCTTGCCAGGGATGATCTAAAGGCCGCAAGAGATACTCTTATCGACACGCTGGTGAATTTCCAGGGCTTCAGGAGAGAGAAGGTGCTGCTTGTTTTCGACGCATACAAGGTTCCCGGCGGAAGGGAACATGTGGAAGAAAAGAGCGGACTGATGATTATTTATACAAAAGAGGCAGAGACTGCAGATCAGTATATCGAGAAAGCTGCACATGAGATAAGCAGGAAATACAGGGTAACCGTGGCCACTTCTGATGCCATAGAACAGGTAATTGTCATGGGAAGCGGGGCGATCAGGTTATCCGCCAGGGACTTCTGGGAAGAGATCAGAAGAACAGGGGATCTGATAAGGGAAAAAATAGGCAAATAAACGGATGATTAAATATAAACAAATTGCCTAAAAAAAGTATAAATTTTTGCCAAAAAGCACATTCTTTAATCCGAAAAGCAATATAATAGTGGTACGGGATTCGAATAAGGAGGTAAACACATGAATCAGAAATCAGGCTTTAAGGCACCACTTGGACTCTTGCTTATCGGTATTTCAACAGT
>JAEEGJ010015030.1_pt1 | contig 18184 bp, 12 predicted proteins | sample 8958761 | NCBI WGS metagenome assembly JAEEGJ01 (sample SAMN16246546, study PRJNA631951) | gut metagenome | biome: gut microbiome; feature: rumen; material: RS-attached | host: Bos | place: Iran: Karaj | collected 2018-10
AGACACATGGTGACTACAGTCAGGTCGATATCCAGCTCCTCACGGGTCGCAAGAACCAGATTCGCGTCCACATGAGCGACTTGGGTTGCCCCATTGCCGGCGACCGTAAATATGGTGCCAAGACCAATCCCATTGGCCGACTGATGCTCCACAACTACGTCCTCCAGTTCTTCCATCCCATCACGCGCGAGAACCTCCGCTTCGAGTTGCCCATCCCGAAGAACTTCGAGCTGTAACGCCCATCCCCTTTAGGGACTGCGACATAAAGAATCAAACGGATGCTTGATTCCCTCAACCTTCCGTTTGTTTCTTTTTTTTTTACCTCAAATGACCCGAAAAAAACATTGCAACGCGCTAATAGTTATTGATATAACCACGAAAAACACGAAAGACACGAAGTATAAAGTACTAAGTACCAAGTACTAATTACAAATTACAAGCATCCGTTCCTATCTGTTTAATCCGTTCAATCTGCGTTCAAAACTTCGCACGAACGATCTCTAAAGTAAGACTGATCATCCTTCGTCGGCATTTTTGTCCACCTTATTATCCCCTTCTGTCTCTATTGACCTTCGGTTGATCATTCCCTTTGTTTCTGCCTTCTTGCTACCTTTAAAAGGGAGCAAAAAGGGAGAAGGTCGGTGAAAGGTCAATGGTAGTGTCGTTGGAAGAGAATGAGGAGAGAGGTGGGGCAAAGCGCACCCTTTGCTTGTTATTGATATAACCACGAAAACCGCGAAAGAGCACGAAATAGATTTTTGCGTTTTGTGGCTGGCGAAAATGTCCCGAAGGGACTACAGACCACAGGCAGGGGTGGAGCGAAGCGCACCCCTGCTACCATGCCGCGGAAGGATGAAGTGCCGAAGGTACGACAGAAACAAACCGCTCCATATATTGCCTTTAGATAAACATCTATTTGACTCTTCTCTTTTGTGTTCCGTCCTTTGTCATCCTTTTATGAGGGTATTATGAGCCTTTATGGAGCAAAGTATGACCTCGAAGTGCACTTTTTTGCCCCTGATGGCTCACGAATAGCAAAAAAAACATTATCTTTGCCGCGTATTATTGAGCACCAGTGGGTGGCTTGATACCTTATTATTTTTTATAGCGTTTGCTATATCTGACAGTTCCAGGAACCTAGGAAATTTCACGAACTGGTTTAGTATCTGGATAAGCGAATGCCTGCGCTTAGCGTAGGTGTCCGACTTGTCTATACTAAATGGGCTATTCCTAGGGCCTCGGGACTGAGACAAGTGTAAGCGGCATCTGCGCTTTTCTTGTATAAAGTCCCGAGGCCTAATTCGTTTAGCTCATTTACGACAGATTATAGTCTGACGCTATGCAATAGCGCAGCCTATGACATTACCCGAACCTTTACAGTTTGACAACATCACCAGCCGCGTCGTTGACAATCTCAAGTCCTCCTTCGGGAGGTGTGAGGTTGTCAACGACCGCATCACTATATCTTAACCCTAACAGATAATGAATCAACAGCAGTATAACCAACTTTTCTCGTTCATCTGGAACATCGCGACAGATGTGCTCGTCTATGCCTTCGAAAAGGGCGAATATAAGAAAATCATCATGCCGATGATGGTATTGCGCCGCATCGACGTCCTTCTTGAACCTACCAAGGAGAAACTGCTTGAGCAGAAACGGGTGCTGGATGAAAATCACTTCAACAACCAAGACCCTATCCTTTATAACATCACAGGTTATCCGTTCTACAACACGTCGAAGTTCTCGATGAAGACGCTGAAAAGCGTGACCAATCCCGTGAGCCTCAAAATGGATTTCATGGATTACCTCAACGGATTCAGCCGTGACGTGCAGGACATTTTGGACAAGTTCCATGTGCGCCAAATGGTCGATAACCTGACCGAAGCCGAACGTCTGGGAAGCATCATAGAGAAATTTGCCGACGACAAAATCAATCTCTCCAACAAGCCCGTCTTGGACGACAATGGGAATGTGCGTTTGCCCGCCCTAGACAATCACACCATGGGAACGATGTTCGAGGAATTGTTGCGGAAGTTCAACGAGGAAAATAATGTGACCGAGGCGGGTGAGCACTTCACGCCTCGCGATTATGTGAAACTATTGGCAGACCTCGCTGTGCTCCCTATCGCTGATAAGATTACGGACAATACCTATCATATTTACGACGGTGCGTGTGGCACTGGTGGTATCTTGACGATTGCGAAGGATCGTATCTTGGAGATTGCTAATGAGCAAGGCAAGCATGTTCAGGTAAACATCTTCGGGCAGGAATTGCAGCCAGATACTTTTGCCACATGTAAGGCTGACTTGATGATTTCTGAGAACATCAAGTCTTTCCAATATCATCATGGCACAGAACAGCGTGAATATATAGCCTTCGACAGTACCATATCGCGTGATGGCCACCCAGGCGAAACCTACGACTTCTGTATCTCCAATCCTCCTTTTGGAACGCCTTGGAAAGAAGATTTAAAGAAACGTGGTCTTGACGAAAAAGACAAAAAGAAGTTTACGGATAGTCGCTTCACTGTTTTGGATGGCGATGGCAAAGAGATGTCGTTTATCCCTGATATTGGCGATGCGCAAATGATGTTCCTTGCCAACAACCTTTCACGTATGAGAGAAGATACCGCATTGGGCACTCGCATTGTGGAAGTGCATAATGGTTCCTCACTCTTTACTGGTGATGCAGGTAAAGGAGCGAGCAATTTGCGACAGTATATCATCGAGAATGACCTGTTGGAAGCCATTGTCGCAATGCCAGAAAAGGACTTCTATAACACGGGTATCGGCACCTTTATCTGGGTGATTACTAATCGGAAGGAAGATCGACGGAAGGGCTATGTTCAGTTGATTGATGCTACAGAGATTAAATCGCCGCTTCGCAAGAATCTGGGTGAGAAGAACTGTGAAACCACTGAAGAGGATCGCGCTCAGATTATGAAGCTCCTGATGGACTTCGAGGAAACACCCCAGAGCAAAATCTTTCCCAACAACGAGTTTGGCTATTGGAGCGTGAATGTGTATCAGCCCCAGCGCGACGAACAAGGCAGCATCGTTTGCGACAAGAAGGGAAAACCTGTGATTGACAAGAAGAGCAAGGATACTGAGATTATCCCATTCCGCTATGAAGGTGGTATAGAAGGTTTCTTTGAAAATGAGATAAAGCCTTACTCTCCCGATGCTATCATGGACATGAAGAGTGTCGAGACGGGCTATGAACTCTCATTCACCAAATATTTCTATAAGCCCAAGCAGTTGCGTACTATTGACGAAATCAGCCAGGATATTCGTGGCATAGAAGAACGCACAGATGGATTGTTGAATGAAATCTTAGGAAAGTAGTATGGAGAGGTATAGTTCATATAAGGATAGCGGGATCTCATGGATTGGGGATATACCAAAGCATTGGGAGGTGAAACAACTACGTTCTTTTCTGACATTGTTCACAGAGAAAGGACATGGGGATGCACAGCTCCTTTCTGTTACTCGTGAACAAGGTGTTATTGAGCGTGATAAAGAAGACAAAGAGGAAAACCACAATTTTGTTCCAGATGATTTAAGTGGATATAAATATATAGAAAAGGGAGACTTTGCTATAAATAAAATGAAGGCATGGCAAGGTTCGTATGCAGTTTCAGATTATAATGGAATTGTAAGCCCTGCTTATTTTACATGCAAATTAAATGGTGTAAATAAGGAGTTCTTCAGCAAAGCAATACGCAGTAAAGCTTATATTCCTTTCTTCACTCAATACTCTAAAGGTATAAGAGTAGGACAATGGGATTTGAATCCTTATGCTTTGAAAAGTATTCCGTTTTTCTTGCCTTCTCCTAATGAGCAAGGTATTATAGTAAACTATATAGAGGCCAAAACTTCCAAGATAGATGCTTATGTAGCAGACAAAGAGAAAGAGATAGAACTTCTTCAGGAACTGAAACAGAAAACCATTGCCGATGCAGTCACAAAAGGCTTGAATCCTGATGCGAAGATGAAGGATAGTGGCATCTCGTGGATTGGTGATATACCAAAGCATTGGGAGAAACGCAGAGCAAAATTCATGTTTAAAAAGAATAAACGAGAACGTCGCCCTGAAGATGAAGTAATCACCTGTTTTCGAGATGGACAAGTTACTTTGCGCAAAAACCGTCGATTAACAGGTTTTACTGAGTCTGAGAAATTTGATGGTTATCAAGGCATACGAAAAGGTGACCTTGTAATTCACCAAATGGATGCATTTGCAGGCTCAATAGGCGTTTCAGATTCTGATGGAATGGGCACTTCTGTATATCATTGCTGTACACCTATAGGTGATTTCAATGTTTATTACTATGCGTACCTTATTCGTCAAATGGCAATGAGTGGTTTCATTCAATCTCTATACAAGGGAATACGTGAACGATCATCAGATTTTTCTTTCCCAGTATTTGGAAACCAATTTTTATTAATACCACCTAAGGACGAGCAGCAATCCATTGTTGCCTACATAGAAGAGAAGTGTGAAAAGATAGATAAACTTGCTTCTGAACTACAATCAGAAATAGACTATCTGAAAGAATATAAGCAGCGACTCATCGCCGACTGCGTAACAGGACAAGTAAATGTTCAAAACGAAATGATATAAAATAAGGTACGGCTGAAAAGCTGTGTAAGAAAAGAGGTCTTTGACATAGTGGCACAAGAAAAAGGAGAAAATCTTTGGAACTCTCAAAGATTTGTCGTATCTTTGCCCCAAAATAAGAACGCAAATGAAAGAGAGCAAACCATATCCAAGGATTGACGAAGAGGACGGCAAAGTGATGGTGGCAAGTGAACCTGTTGCTGCTACAGCAATGGCTACAGAATATGCATTGCCAGAAGATGTTGACTATGCCAACATAGTTGATGGGACTTTGCAGATTACTTCTGATATTGAGGAAGAATTAGCTGAGGTAAAGCGTGGAGAAGTCGTTTCTATGGGCGAGTTTAAAACAATGTTTGCAAAATGGCTCGACTAATAGAATTTAGTCGCCGTTCCACAGTTCAACTTCAGAAAATCCTGGAGTTTTATGACGAACGTAATGGAAATGACACTTATAGTCGTCGTTTGTTGAAATGTCTGCTGTCAGATTTGCAGCAAAAGGCTATGACCCCTACAGCGAGTAGCCCTTCAACCCGAAGTGATGTCCGTTTCTTCTACTTGATGGGATTTACAATAGTCTTCCGTTACAATACCAGAAGAATAACGGTTCTTAGTATCCGCTCATCAGAGCGAAAGCCTTTGAAATTGTACCAAAAGCAATAATCGCTTTTTCTTGTGTCGCTATTGTCTTGATCAGCGTAAATTAAGATAGTAAAAAAAGATAAAGACGATGCCGACAAATGTAAGTGAAATGAACCTCGAAGACTTGATTCTTGCTTACCTGAGAGATAAGCAGGGATATGAAGAGGGAACGACCAATGATTATGTAAAGGATTACGCTCTGGATACGGAGCGAGTGAAACGATTTCTGCTTTCGACTCAGAAGAAGAAAGTGGAGAACACTGCCTGTTTTGCTGATGCGATAACAGAACGAAAGTTCTTTTCTGAGTTGGCAAAACAGTTGGCTAATCGTGGTGTGAAGGATGTGCTGCGCAAGGGCTTCCGCTATATTTCAGAACTCTTTGACATGTACTATCCTCTGCCATCGGAACTGAATCCTACAGCACAGGAGTTGTATAGGAAGAATATCTTCTGTATCACCAAAGAGTTGGCATATAGTAAGGAGAACGACAATCGCATAGACTTGATGGTGTCGTTGAATGGCCTGCCTCTGATCACCATGGAACTGAAGAACCACTATACAGGGCAGACTGTGGAGAATGCTGTGAAACAATACCAGACAGACCGTGATCCTAAAGACCCATTGCTGGCACCAAAGCGTTGTGCTGTTCATTTCGCTGTGGATGACGACGACATCAAGATGTGTACTTGGCTGAGTGGCAAATCATCGTGGTTCTTGCCATTTAATAAAGGTGTAAACGGTGGTGCAGGAAACCCTGTCAATCCTAATGGTGTGAAGACTGCTTACCTATGGGAAGAGATTTTGGCCAAGGAGTCGCTTTCGGATATTATCGAAAACTATGCCCAAGTAATCAAGAAACTCGATCCCAAGACGAATACGGAGAAGCAAAGCGTGGTGTGGCCTCGTTTTCATCAACTGGATTGTGTTCGCAAATTATTGGCAGAAACGAAAGCAAAAGGAGTAGGGCAAAGATTCCTGATTCAGCACTCTGCAGGTTCAGGAAAATCTAACTCTATCACATGGCTTGCTTATCAGCTGGTAGGATTGCTGGATGGAACACAGGCATTGCTGGATAGTGTGATTGTAGTAACAGACCGTGTGAATCTGGACACGCAGATCAGAAATAATATTGTGGCCTTTAAGCGTCTGCAGAATCTTGTGGCATGGGCTGACAGTGCAGAGTCTTTGAGAAATCATTTGGAGAGTGGCAAGAAGATTATCATCACCATCGTTCATAAGTTCCCCTATATCTTGGAGGCTATTGGTGGCGAACTGAAGAATAAGCGTTTTGGCATCATCATCGACGAGGCTCACAGCAGCCAGAATGGTTCACTCTCTGCCAAAATGAATATTGCACTCAGTGGTAATGCTGGGGATGACGAAATGGATTTGGAAGACCGCCTGTCTGCCATCATCGAGGGACGAAAGATGGTGACCAACGCCAATTACTATGCCTTTACGGCGACGCCAAAGAACAAGACGCTTCAGATGTTTGGCACGCCATTTACGCAACCTGATGGAGAAATAGGGCATAGACCATTCCATGAATACACCATGAAGCAAGCTATTGAAGAAGGCTTTATCATGGATGTTCTGGAACACTATACCACCTATGATAGCTTGTTCAAGATTGTGAAGGCTGTTAAGCATGATCCGATATTTGATAGGAAAGAGGCACTCAAGAAATTGCGTGCCTATGTGGAAGGTCGGCCTGAAACCATTCAGCAGAAAGCAAGTATCATAGTGGAACACTTCCATACCCAAGTTATTGATAAAGGAAAAGTAGGAGGGCAGGCAAGAGCCATGGTGGTAACAAGTAGCATACTTAGAGCCATAGAGTTTTATTATGAGATATCCAGGCTATTGGTAGAGCGCAAGAGTCCATACAAAGCTATAGTCGCCTTCTCAGGTTCTAAGGACTATGGTGGCAGGGATGTGACTGAGGCTGACATCAATGGATTCCCCTCAAAGGACATTGAAGAAAATATGGAGCATGACCCATATCGCATATTAGTTGTTGCAGACAAGTTCCAGACGGGTTATGACCAGCCATTACTCCATACGATGTATGTGGATAAGGTTCTTACTGATGTGAAAGCTGTACAGACTCTGTCGCGCTTGAATCGCTGTCATCCCAAAAAGCGAGACACCTTCGTGCTGGATTTCGCCAACGATGCTGATAATATACAGAAATCATTCCAACGTTTCTATAAGACAACAATTCTCAGCAAGGAAACAGATCCTAATAAGCTCAACGATTTGTTGATGCAGATTGAAGAGGCCAACATCTATACAGAAGAGGAGGTGAGGGAACTGAATGAAAAATATTGGAGTAATGCGCCAAGAGAAACATTAGATCCTATTGTGAACAGGGCCGTAGAACGATTTAAGGCTCTTGATGAGAATGTTCAAATAACGACCAAGAGTAGCATCAAGGGTTTCCTGCGTACATATCCTTTCATAGCTGCTGTGATGCCATTCAAGAGTACTGAGTGGGAAATGCTTGATACTTATTTCTCATTGTTAATTCATAAATTGCCTAGACTGACAGGCGAAGACTTTACAGAAGGATTATTAGAGTCGATAGACTTTGATAAATATCGTCTGATTAAGAATGAAGAAAAGAAGATTGAACTTGAGAACAAGGATACAGAGATAGAGCCTATACCAGTAGGCACTGCAAAGGGAATACAAGAGCCTGACTTGCAAAAACTTAGCAGAATCTTAGATGAGTGGAATAATCTGCACTTCTCAAACGTAGATAAAGCAAAGGAGCAGTTAGAGGAGTTGCCTGAACGCTTACTTGCTGACGAAGCATTCGTGAATGCTGCCAGGAATAGCAATAAGGAAACCGCTATGCTGCAATGTGCCCAGTCGTTGATGATGATAGTTGCAGGAATGCTGAGAGAGAATACCGAGTTCTGTCGTTACTATCTGGATAACCCAGATTTTATGGCAGCTATTAATAAGCGTGTGTTCGAGTCTGTCTATGGTATGCTCCTAACTAAGAAATTGGATAGTATAGAAGCTGATAAGGATATACGTAATCTGATATTTAATCGCCTTCAGATAGACAAAGGGGTATCAGATATGGAACTGCAACGTGAAGTGATTGATAAATACGGAGCCCGTTATGGTGGTATGACTGTTAATGACTGGCGCCACATCATCGAAGCATATACTCCAATGGTAAGGGAGGCTTCGCACTCTAATGCCTTGGAGATATCCATGCAACAAGAATTCCTTGACAAGGCGGCTGATGAAGAAGATAGTGACGGAGTTGGAATAATAATAACTGATAAATTATCCGGCATTCCCCCACCGTCGTAGGCTGTAATTACAAATTACATATTCAAATCCTTTTGATAAACAATTCCGTTTAGCTTTTATAAGTACTTGCAGACGATATATGAACCAATGATTTGAAGAAGCAGTCCGGGCCAGCCGATGGTAAAGTCCTGAACAGTGGCTTCTATGCCTCCCGTCAGTGCCAGTTCTCCAAGTCCGCCTGCCATTTCTGCAACCAGTACAACGCCTGTCAGCAGGGGCAACGTCACTTTCTTGAAATGCTGTGCCGTGAAACCAGCTATCAAGGCCAGCACTGCCAGTTTGAGCGTCATAACGGGCAGAACATTCCAAGCAGGCATACCCGTCAGCAGATGATTCACCAAAGGGGATGCCAAAGCTGCAATCAGCCCGACGCGCCAGCCGAGCTTATAGGCTCCTGCGAGGATGACTAACGAGAGGGGCGCGAAGATGATGCCTCCTTGGGGAATGAGGTGGAACACTTGGGGCAGCACCAGATTGCAGGCTACGAAGATTGCCGCCCACATGTAGGTCTTTGCCTCGTCGTAATTCAAGGTGTAAAGTCTTGCACTTGATTCCATAATTGTTTCGTATTTTGTTGTTAATTACTCCAGTGTATCGGCAACCTCTGCCAGCAGGCCGATGATGGGCAGGTGCTGCGGACAGGCTGCCTGGCACTGACCGCACACGATGCAGGCCGATGCCAGCGCGCCATCAGGTCGCCAGCGGTATTCGTTGCGCGCTTCGGTGAGATTGCCGTACATCTTATAGACGTTCATCACGGCGAAGATCTCAGGGATGTGGATGCCTGCGGGACAGCCCGGCGTGCAGTAGTGACAGGCGGTGCAGGGAATGTCGGCAAATTGCTTCAGGGCCTCGTTGGCCTCTTCTATTACGCGGTGCTCCTCGTCGCTGAGCGGCTGGAACTCCCGCATGAATGACAGGTTGTCCTCCATCTGCTCCATGTTCGACATGCCGCTGAGCACCATCATCACATTCGGCAGTGATGCCGCAAAGCGGACGGCCCATGATGCAAGCGATGCATCGGGATTTGCACGTTGCAGGATATCCTTCACCGGCTGGGGCGGATTGGCCAATTTGCCGCCCTTCACGGGTTCCATCACGATGACGGGCTTGCCGTGGCGTGTGGCAATCTCGTAGATGCGACGGGAACAGATCAGCGGATCCTCCCAGTCGGCATAATTAATCTGTAGCTGCACGAACTCCACGTCGGGATGATCGGTCAGCAGCTGCTCGAGATGCTCCGGCGTGGAATGGAATGAGAATCCATAGTGACGGATCAGCCCCTCCGCCTTCAGTTCTTTCATGTAGTCCCATATGCCGTAGCGGTTGAAGTTGCCTATGTTCCCCTCGTCAATGCCGTGTAGCAGATAGAAGTCGATATAGCCGGCCCCTGTGCGCTCAAGGCTCACGCGAATCTCATTCTTCGCTTCCTCCTCGCTCTTGGCAGCGAAGTCTGAGCCGTTGAGCTTGTCAGCCAGGTAATAGCTCTCGCGGGGGTATCGGTCGCAGAGCGCAGCCTTCGTGGCCTCTTCCGAACCCTCATAGATGTAGGCGGTATCGAAGTACTTGCCGCCGGCCTTGATGAAGGCATCCACCATCCGCTTGGTATGCTCCAGATCGATCGTGTTCGTGCCCTCCACTCTGGGCAGGCGCATCATGCCGAAGCCCAGTTTCATGCAATTGTCAATCAGTTTAGTTTCCATATCAATGATAGTATCTCTTCTGTCCATAAGCCTTGTTATTTCATATTCACAAATGACGCTCAAAGCAAGAGTAGAGTCAAGCTCGCTTGGACTATGCCTTGCAAGAAGGAATTACAATAAAATTGAATTCTTCTTAAATCTTGGTGCAAATATACGAAAAAACGGGAATTATTAACTATATTTGCCCCAAGTTTATAATTAATTATAAAAAAGGGCAACAATGAAACTGAACAATGGCTTTGAAATCCCACAAATTGGTGTCGGCACATGGACACTACGTGGAGAGACAGCGCGTCAGAACGTGAGTCTTGCTTTGCAAGCTGGATTCCGTCATGTCGATACGGCACAGATGTATGAAAATGAATTAGAGGTAGGACAGGGCATCGCTGAGAGTGGTGTACCCCGGGGGGAGTTATTCATCACGACAAAGGTATCGACGAACATCATGCGAGAGGGCCGCAAGGTCGTGCGTCAGTCCATCGATGAGAGTCTTGCCAGACTAAAGGCCGATTACATCGACTTGCTGCTCATCCACTGGCCCGTGAAGGACTGTGTGCGCGATACCTGGCAGGTGATGGAGGACTTCGTGCGCCAGGGGAGGGTGCGCTCCATCGGCGTGAGCAACTTTAATCGCCACCATCTGGACGACTTGCTCTCATACGCCGACATCCGTCCCGTCATCAACCAGATAGAGATACATCCGCTGATGACGCAGGAGGAGAACATCACCTACAACCACTCGCTCGGCATTCAGGTAGAGGCCTGGGGACCGTTCGGACAGGGTGATATCGACGTCATCGGCCACCCTCTGTTGCAGTCGCTAGCTGCGAAGTATCAGAAGACCGCCTCGCAGATCGTGCTCCGATGGATCGTGCAGCGCAACCTGATCACCATTCCCCGCGCCAAGCCTAACCACTTCGCCGAGAACTTGGCTGTCATGACCTTCACGCTCTCTGATGAGGATATGCAGGCCATCAGCGCTCTGAACCAGAACCTGCGGTCGAACGCACTCAATGATCCTGAGACTTTCCCCTGGTAACATTTAACTCAGGGCGAGCTTAACCTCGTCTGGAAGCGCATCCTGCCCGTGCTGTAATAATCACTTACTATCCTTCCTGGCATCAAGTGTCGTTCTGCCAATGACCTGCTTCACCTGATTGGCAATCTCATCGTATGAGAGATTGCTATCAGGAACGATAGGTTTCAAGAACTCTACCTCTATCTTGTGGGGTGAGACGAAATGCCTGGAGCGTGGCAATGCCTCGAAAGCCCCTTTGATACACACTGGCAGGATGGGGATTTGCAGCTCGCGGCTGAGTATGGCAAAGGTCTTCTTGAACTCAGTCAACTTGCCAGTGTGTGTACGCGAACCTTCCGGGAAGATGATGACATTCTTGCCTCGCTTGAGTACCTCAGCCAGCTTGAGGATGGAGTCGCGGAGATTGCCCCGTTCCATGATGATGATGTTGTTGTGACGTGCATAATACTGGCGGAACGAACCCTGAACATGCTCTTCAGTGGCATAGAAGTAGCTTTCCCTGAGGATCTTCATGGGAAGGCCTATAGAGATTAAAGCCCCATCAAGATAGCTCTGGTGGTTGGGGGCAATGATTACCGGCCCCTGAGCAGGGATGTTTTCCGTGCCTTTGAACGTAAGACGGTTGTAGGCTTTGAAGAACAGGCCGGATGATTTCAGAAGCAGGGGCATACCGAGATTGCTGTGTGGGAGCTCCAGGCCGGAAGAGTCGGCATTGAGGAACTCGTGCCAGTCCTCAATCTTCACTTCCATGCGCGTCTTGCTATAAGCCACGTGTTCTGCCATAGCCTGGATATTCTTGAAGCCTGGCATATCGGCAGCATTGACGTTAGTGCCGAAGGTTTGTTGGATGAATCCCTGGAGCGCCACCATGTCCAGCGAATCGAAGGCCAGGTCTGTCTCGATGTGGTCAGTGGGGTGCAGTTGTATCTGCTTTTCTTCCTCGATATATGTCTTCAGGATATGGTATTCCTCAAAGGTGGGTTCCTCCGCTTCCTCCATAGGCTTCTCCAGACAGCTGGCTGACGTGCCTGCGGCAAGGATGTCTTTAAGCTTATAGCGTTGCAGTTTCTCCAGTCTGGTACGAGGCAGCTCACCACGATAGACAAACAGGCTCATCAGTTTCTTGTAGTTGGTCACTGTGAGGTTATAGGGTTCCAGCACCTCACGCTTCAGTGTCTCTTCCACCTCTTCATCCGTCAGGTTCCTGGCCCACTCTTCCCGAGGCACGATGATGGCGCGCAGCATGTCACCATCCTGTACGACAGCCGTTTCCTTGACATGCTCTGTATATTTCTCCAACTTATATTCTATCTCGCCGGGCTGCACGTTCTTGCCATTGGAGAGCACGATAATCTCCTTGCTGCGGCCTGTGAGGTAAAGACGTCCGTGGTCGTCAAAGTGGCCGAGGTCTCCTGTATGCAGAAAACCATCCTTGTCGATGACACATGCCGTCTCGTGAGGGCGGTTATAGTAACCCTGCATGACGTTGGGACCCTTTGCGCAGACTTCGCCATTCAGGATCTTGCACTCCATGGCCGGGAGCGGCTTGCCCACGCAATTGGGTACCAAGTCGCCGGGGCGGGTGAAGGCTATCATGGGGGCAGCCTCGGTCATGCCGTAGCCTTCGAGCAGTTCCAGACCCAGTGTCTGCAATCCCAGCGCTATCTCGCGCTCAAGGGCTGCGCCTCCGCTTACCATATATTTGATGTGCCCGCCCATCTTCTTGTGGACGGCCTTGAAGATGAAACGGGAGAAGGCCACGCTGTTCACACGGGCACAGAGACTGAAAAGCCCACGCGTAAGAGCGCTGGCATCAATCTTCTTCTTAATACCTGCATAGAGTGTCTGCCACAGTCGCGGTACACCAATCATGATGGCAATCCTGCCTCTCTGCATGGTGTCCATGATGTCAGGTCCCGACATCGACGGGCATATAGCCACACCTCCACCCACATAGAACGGCATCACGACAGTTCCCACCAGGGGCAGCACATGATGCAGGGGCAACAGGATGAGTGTGCGACGCTCAGGCGTGAAGATAGGTACTTCTTCTGAGACGGCACGGATATTGACCAGTATATTCTGGAACGAGAGCATCACTCCCTTGGGCGATCCCGTCGTACCCGAAGTATAGATGATGAGAGCCGTATCTTCTTCCTTGTAGGTTATCTCTGCCTTCGACCCGTCGGTTTCTGCCGTTTCGTAGTCGTCAATCAAGTGAATATCCAGCGGCTTGCCCGTTTCTTTGATGGCAGCCTTCATCACCTCCATCTTCTCGCGTGAAGTCCATACACACACGGGATTGCAGTCGTTGATGATATAAGCCACGTCGCTGACTGTTGACGAGGCATCCACGGGAACAGCGATGCCATGATTAGCCCATACCGAATAGAAAGCGTAGATCCATCCTTCACGGTTTTCCGAAAAGATAAGTGTTCTTTCACCCGCTATCATGGGCGACTTCCGGCTGTACAATGCGATACGCTGAAGGAGTTCAGGAAAAGTGATGTTCCGTTCGCCTGAGATGATGGCAATGTTTGTAGATTCTTTAATCATAACAGTTACTATTCTTATTGTTCCGTCTTTCCGTCTAGAATGCAGAAAGCTTGCTTTTTGCTGAGATGCAGCCCATTTTCGCCGCTCGAACTTGTTCGCTTTCCAGTGTCAAGCAGAATCTTGTGCCGCTCTGTTTGACTAAGTCGAACTCCTCCTCGCTCTGCAATGTTGATGCAAGCATCACATTGCTCTCGCTCGTACCGTTCTTCAGACCGAGGGCCGCAGGAAACAGTTCGGTAAGTCTGGTGTCCATACACGACAATACCGCCAACTTCTTGTCGGGGTACTTGTCAGTCAGATACTTCTCATAGCCTTTTTGTGCTACGAAGTTCTTGTTGAAGTCGATAATTTGGTCTATCATATCACAAATCATATTAAAACTAAGGGCAAAGGTAGTCATTTTTCCTTTATTATTCGTATCTTTGCATCCAACTTTACAAAATATTAAGATGGATTTATAATACTGAATATGATATGGTTCAACAATTGTTACATTTCTTGGATGCTTCGCCAGTAAACTTCCTGGCAGCAAGGAACATCGCCAACGAACTGGAGCAGGCTGGCTATCGTCACTTTGATCCGCGAGAGACACTCGGAGAGATTAAGGCAGGCGACAAACTCTATGTGATGAAGAACGACTCTTCCGTCTATGCCTTCCATATCGGACGCAAGCCGATGGCTGAAACCGGTTTCAAGATGATTTGCGCCCACTGCGACTCTCCCACGTTCCGTATCAAGCCCAATGCCGAAATGCTTTGTGAGGGTGGTATCGTGAAATTGAATACGGAGGTGTATGGCGGGCCTATCATGTCAACATGGTTCGACCGTCCACTGACGATAGCCGGACGAGTGATAGTCCGTGGTGAGGATGCGCTGAATCCAAAGACGCTGCTGCTTCATGTCAAACGTCCTCTGCTTCAGATCAGCAATCTGGCCATTCATTTCAACCGGCAGGTGAACGATGGCGTGAAACTGAGCAGGCAGAAAGATATGCTGCCGATACTGGGCATCGTAACGAGTGAGCTCGAAAAAGGCAATCTGCTGATGAACGTCATCTGCACGGAGTTGGGAATCAGTCAGGAGGAAATCCTCGATTTTGACCTCTATCTGGCCGACGCCACACCTGCTTGCACCTTCGGCGTTCACGATGAGTTTATCTCGTCAGGACGCTTGGATGACCTCTCGATGTGCTTTGCAGCCCTGGAGGCGATGATAGCCACTGAGACCGTGGATGCTACAAAGGCGCTGGCCATCTTCGACAACGAAGAAACTGGTTCGCAAACCAAGCAGGGCGCGGGGAGCCCGTTCCTCTCGATGATGCTGAAACGGATAGCCCTGGCTCAGAGTGGAAGTGAGGAAGCCTATTATCAAGCTGTCGAGCGGGCATTTATGATTTCTGCCGACAATGCCCATGCCTGGCATCCTAATTATAGCGAGAAATATGACCCCACGAACCATCCCGTTTTGGGAGGTGGGCCTGTCATCAAGTTCAATGCCGCTCAGAAATATGCCAGCGATGCTGTGTCGGCTGCCGTCTTTGCAGAAATCTGCAGGGAGGCAGAGGTTCCCTGCCAGCGGTTTGTCAACCACTCAGATGTGGCAGGAGGCAGCACATTAGGAAACATCCTTGCTTCGTCGATTCCTCTGAGGGGTGTCGATATGGGCAATGCCATCCTCGCCATGCATAGTTGCAGGGAAACGGGTAGCACAGTCGACCATGTATTTGCGGTCAAGGCTTTCACGCAATTCTTCAAATAGGTAGAATATTTATATCCATGTCAGTTTTCTCCAAAGGTTTTCTAATGGTCCGCGAGAATGGTTACTAAACCAATAACGGGCAAAGAGATACTGACAAACGACCATTCCGCATCCAACCATGACGGCGTAGGTGATGCCTAAAAGGTGGTAGCAGGCCAGACCATAGCCGCAGAAGATAAAGCAGCCTATGACGGACTGGAGCAGATAGTTGGTAAGACTCATACGACCGAAGATACAGAGGTGATGAAGCACTCGACGAACACCCTCAAAAGCATACCAGGCAGAAACTATTGCCGAGACAATCATCAGCAGGATTAAAAGGCTGTAGATGGGCTTGAGCCAGAAGTCCAACTCACCGAAATCCACGAAACTCAACGCAAGGACCACGATAGCCGAGCAAATGAGGATGCTATGCCATATCTTCAGATGGCGCCCCTCGTCGTAGAACAGCCTTTGTCGCCCCAACTGCATGCCGAGGATAAACAGACAGAGCAACTGTGTGAGTCGTCCGCTGAAAATATTGAAACGGAAATTCACCTCAAAACCATATTGCAGGTTGGTGAGGGTGTTCTCCCAGAATGTACAATGTTCGTGTGCGCTGTTGATCTTGCCATACACTTCCCATAAAGTGCTGTGGTCGAGCGTGGTGCCTGTCAGCAGGCAGAAGAGTTCGACGGGCTGGATGGCCAGCAGGGCGATGATGCACCACACCCACTTCGACGGCAGATAGCTGATGGGTATGAGCAGCAGGCCATAGCACGCATAGAGCATCAGGATGTCGCCATCGTAGAAGGCCACGTTGACAATGCCAAACATGAACAGCAGGCACATGCGCCAGGCAAAACGGCCAGAGAAATTCTTGCCTTTCTGCTGCTGATTATCGTTCATGATAAAGAAACTGAGGCCGAAAAGCATGGCAAAGATGCCGTACATCTTGCCGCTGAGCAGCCAAGCCAGCACATCGGACACCATTTGGTCACTGGCCAGAGTATGGGTTATCGGCTCCGCGGTGAAGATGTTGAAATGCTCTACGGAGTGATACAGGATGATGCCTGCTACAGCAATGCCTCTCAGGGCATCGGCCACATCGATTCGGGTGTTGGGTAAATTGCGGGTTTTATACATCTTTCTTTTTTGATGCTATTTCTTATCCTTGCCGTGAACGCTTTTCACCTTCATGCCCAACTTACCGGGCAGTATGGCATTGAGCGTTACGCCAACGATTGCTGAGAGGGCCAGACCCGAGAAATGTATCGGACCGATATTCACGTTGTCATCGGCTCCATATTTTACGCCGATAGCAATCACCAGAATCAGGGCTGCCACAAACACATTACGGGAAGAGTTGAAGTCCACGCTGTCCTCAATCAGATTACGCACACCCACAGCCGAGATCATACCATAGAGAATCAGGCTCACACCGCCAATCGTGGCAGCTGGCATCAGACCGATGAGACAGGCAAACTTAGGACAGAACGACAGCAGGATGGCAAAGCAGGCAGCCAGACGAATCACGGCTGGGTCGAACACCTTCGTCAGGTTCAGCACGCCTGTATTCTCACCATACGTGGTATTGGCTGGTGCACCAAAGAGCGATGCCAGCGCCGTAGCCAGTCCGTCGCCCATCAGGGTGCGATGCAAGCCGGGCTCCTTCAGGAAGTCCTTGCCCACGGTAGAAGAGATGGCACACATATCGCCGATATGCTCCATGATGGTAGCAATGGCGATGGGCATGATGGCAATGATGGTAGAGATGAGGAACGTAGTGTCCAGATTGTCAAACACAGCCAGGGCGGTCTGCTCTTTGCTGAACGGCAGTCCGATCCATGCGGCCTCGCTCAGCGACGAGAAGTCCACCTCGCCCAGCGCCACGGCTGTCAGATAGCTCACCACCACACCCAGCAGGATAGGGATAATCCTGATGATACCCTTGCCCCACACACTGGCAAGAATCACCGTTACCAGCGCCACAATAGCCAATGGCCAGTTGGTGGTGCAGTTCTGAATAGCGCTACCCGAGAGCACCAATCCAATGGCGATAATCATCGGACCCGTGACCAAAGGAGGAAAGAAGCGCAACATCTTCTCGATGCCAAACGTCTTGATAAGACCTGCCATCACGAAATAGCACAGTCCGGCAAAGAACACGCCAATGCAGGCATAATCCAAGGCCAACGTCTCGCTCATGCCCTGTTCTACGCCCAGCGCCTTCACCGACATGTAGCCGCCCAGAAAGGCAAACGAAGAGCCAAGGAAGGCAGGCACCTGCAACTTGCTGACAAGATGGAATACCAGTGTGCCGATACCTGCAAACAGCAATGTTGACGACACGGAAAGACCGGTTAACACAGGCACCAGCACGGTGGCGCCAAACATAGCAAACAAGTGTTGAATACCTAAGATAACATACTTGGGCAGCCCCAGTTTTCTGGCATCTGTGATGCCCTCTTTCTCTGTAATTTGGTTCATCTGAATTAAAGAATTATTCTGTTTATTGGTTGTTTGCCTGCAAAGGTAATCATATAATTGAAAAT
>JAEEGJ010015034.1_pt1 | contig 18182 bp, 18 predicted proteins | sample 8958761 | NCBI WGS metagenome assembly JAEEGJ01 (sample SAMN16246546, study PRJNA631951) | gut metagenome | biome: gut microbiome; feature: rumen; material: RS-attached | host: Bos | place: Iran: Karaj | collected 2018-10
TAAGTGCTTGGTGCATCCAATGCGATCATCTCATCATCGAAAGGCAGATCGTCCCACGCAGGAAGATTATATTCGCGGATATACTGCTCCAGTTCGGAAAAGATCGTTTCGTCTTTCAAAGCGCATTTTATGACTCGTACCGGCAGAGAACGGTCTCCCGTGATCTCTTCGATATAGACCGGAACGCCTTCTTCCAGTTTCAGGTAGATCTTGCGATGACAGTCTTCCATGCCGCCCATGACATTGAAGGATGCTTCCAAAAGACGGTCATAGTCGACTTTGACCTTTTGCAGATCGGCGACCGTGATCTCTTTTTCCTTCGAATCAGACAGTTTCTTTCCGAACATGACGATTCCTCCTATGACCAGCAGGCACAAAAAGATGATAATGCTCTTCTTCACGTTACCTTACAGCTGCGCGATGCCCCTGCAGTACGTCTGATGTATCCTGTAGTCCTCTTCAAGAACGACGATATCGGCGTCATATCCTGTCTTGATCCGGCCTTTGTGATCATCCATGCCGACATAGCGCATCGGATTGATCGTGCAGGAATCGATGGCGATTTCAAACGGAACCAGCGCCTTTTCCACCAGGATACGCAAGCCGTCATTGATCTTCAGCGTTGAACCGGCCAGCTGTTTCCTGCCGGTAGAAATGTGCGCCGATCCATCCGGATAGATCTCGATATCCTGACCGCCGAAATTGAAGTGCGTTCCCGGTTCAAAGCCCTTGCACATAAGGGCATCCGAGATCATGATTCCATAGCCTTGTTTCTCTCTAAAGAAGATGTTCAAAGCGGCAAGTGTTGAATGGTTGCCGTCGCAGATGCATTCCGCATAGGTATCATGGAAACGGAAAGCCGCACCGACCGCGCCATTCTCTCGGTGATTCAGGCCTGTCATGCCGTTATAGGTATGGGTAAAGCCTTTTGCGCCGTTGGCGATCGCCATCAGCGCAGTTTCATAATCCGTATCGGAATGACCGATCGAAGCGCAGACCCCGGTCTTGGCACAGTATTTCGTCAAAGCGAAATCCTCATCATGTTCCGGAGCATAGGTAATGATCCTGATCAGATTGTCGCAGGCATCCTGATACTCCTTGAATTCTTCGACCGTTCCTTTGACGATGTACTCTTCCGGCTGGGCGCCTTTGTATTTTGCATTCAGATAAGGACCTTCGAAATGGATGCCTAGGATTTCCGCTCCTTCCGGATCTTCTTTTTTGACTTCGCTTACTTCCGCCACGGCTTTCTTCAATGTGTCATGCCCCTGGGTCAATGTGGTCGGAAAAACGCCGCATACGCCTTCCAGCGGCAGATCCTTCAGCCATTTCTTCAGGCCGTCCTTGCCTCCCGCCGTCGTATCATAGCCGTGATAGCCATGCGTATGGATATCATAGAAGCCCGGAACGACCCGCAGTTCGCCATAGTCTTTATCGGCTTCCTTCGTTCCATAAGGATAGACCCCTTTTATGACTCCATCTTCGATCTCGACCTGAGCCGGAGAAAATGTGCTTGCCAGATAGACTCTTTTACTTTGAATGATCATAATATTCACCTCTAGTTTTATCATAGCACAAGAATCAGTGTATAATTGAGATATGCCAAGAAACAACCTCAAACCCAAAGACCTCGTCGGTCTGTCGATTTACCAGGATCCGAAAAAAGGAACCATCTGGTACGATTTCATTACAAAACGGACATTCGTGATCACCAACAGCGATGTCAAGACGTATATGATCTATACTTCGATGTTTTCCGTCTGCATCCTTGCCGCGTTCGCATCCATGTCTTTCTTTTCTTTCAGTTATGTGGATGCCGTGATCGTCTTTGTCGTGTTGTTTCTTCTGTCGATGGTCCTGTTCAGGATCTTCTACTTCTATAAACTGACGGAAATCGAAGGATACAAGCTTCCGAAACGGGAGAATATCATTGCCTCGATGGCAAGCATCTATTCCCAAGGCCGTCTTACCGCTCTGGTCTTCCTGCTTCTGGCTTTATCCGTTGCGATGCCGCTCTATGCGATCACCTCGAAAATGACAGGCGTCAGCCTCTATGGAAGTTACGTATTAGCGGGAATCGCGCTGATCGGAAGCGTCCTATCGGTCCTGGCACTGCTGAAACAGCGGAAACTGAACAAATAACACAAACAAGCCAAAAAAAGATCACCGTTACCGGTGATCTTTTTGTATGTCTCTGCTTATTTCTTTAAATTGTAGTAAGCATCCTTGCCGAGATAGACAGCGCTTGGACCTAATTCATCCTCGATCCTCAGCAGCTGGTTATACTTGGCGATACGGTCGGTTCTGGACATGGAACCCGTCTTGATCTGACCGGCGTTGAGACCGACAACCAGATCAGCGATCGTCGTGTCTTCGGTTTCACCGGAACGGTGAGAGACGACAGCCGTCATATTGTTTCTCTTAGCCAGCTCGATGGCATCCAGAGTCTCCGTCAATGTACCGATCTGGTTCAGTTTGATCAGAACGGAATTCGCGCAATGGAGATCGATACCCTTCTTGATATATTCGACATTGGTAACAAACAGGTCATCGCCGACCAGCTGGATCCTGTCGCCCAGGCGCTGGTTCAGTTTTACCCAGCCTTCCCAGTCGTTTTCTGCCAGACCGTCTTCGATGGAGATGATCGGATATTTCTGGCACCATTCGGCATACATTTCGATCATTTCGTCCGTGGTCTTCGTGCCCTGGCCGGATCTGGTCAGTTCATAGTTGCCTGTCTCGGCGTTGTAGAATTCACTGGAAGCAGGGTCCATGCAGATGCCGAAATCGATACCAGGTCTGTAGCCTGCCAGTTCGATCGCTTCGACGATGAGCTTCAGCGGTTCCTCGTTGCCTTCGGTGCAGTTCGGAGCATAGCCGCCTTCATCACCGACAGCGGTATTGTAGTCTTTTGACTTCAGGACTTTCTTTAAGGCATGGAAGACTTCTGCCGACCAGCGGATCGCTTCTGCGAACGAAGGAGCGCCATAAGGCATGATCATGAATTCCTGCATATCAACAGTCGAATCGGCATGTTTGCCGCCGTTGAGGACGTTGAGCATCGGAACCGGTAAAGTCTTGGCATTGACGCCACCTAAGTATTTGTATAAAGGCATGCTGTAGAAATCAGCAGCGGCACGTGCGCAAGCCAGGGAAACGCCCAGCATCGCATTGGCACCTAAATGAGATTTGTCTTTCGTGCCATCCAGTTCGATCATCTTGGCATCGATCAGCGGCTGATCCGTGACATCGAAACCGATCAGAGCCGGAGCAATGATCTCATTGACATTGTTGACAGCTTTCAAAACACCTTTGCCGGAGAAACGATTCAGATCGCCATCGCGAAGCTCCAAAGCTTCTCTTTCACCGGTAGAAGCACCCGAAGGTACCATCGCTCTGCCGAATGCACCGGATTCTGTAGCGACTTCGACTTCTACGGTCGGATTGCCTCTGGAATCGATGATCTCACGAGCATAAACATCAATAATTGCAGACATACGTTTTTCCTCCTATTTAGTAGCGTCAATTATTTCCTTGAATGAATCGACTTTAAGTGAAGCACCACCGATCAAAGCGCCATCGATATCTTCACAAGCCATGTATTCTCTGATATTGTCCGGTTTGACCGAACCGCCATACTGAACTCTTACGGATTCAGCGGTAGCTTCATCATAGAGATTCCTGACCGTCTCACGGACAAGTTTGCAGCAGTCTTCCGCGATCTCTTTGGTCGCGGATTTGCCTGTACCGATCGCCCAGATCGGCTCATAAGCGATGACCATGCGCGCGACTTCTCCGGCATCCAGTCCGGCCAGCGAACCGGCCAGCTGAGACTTGATCACATCGGCCGTCTTGCCTTCGTCATATTCTTTTTCCGTTTCGCCGATGCACAGGATCGGGATGATATCATCCGCGAACAGTCTCTTGCACTTGAGCGCGCAAGCCGCATCGGTCTCGTTATAGTACGTTCTTCTCTCGCTGTGGCCGATGATGCAGTAGGTGATTCCTACTTCTTTCAGCATCGGTACGGAGACTTCGCCGGTATAAGCGCCGGAATCCTTTTCATTGCAGTTCTCGGCAGCGATGATCAGATTCTTCGCATTCTTTACACAGACATCAAGATCGACATACGGCGCACCGACGCCATAGTCCGCATTCTCTTCCCCGGTCAGCACTTCTTCGATGCCCTTCATGAATTCCACAGCTTCCGAAGGAGTCTTGTTCATCTTCCAGTTCCCAACAATAATAGGTTTTCTCATTTCGTCTCCTTATTTCTCGTCAATGATATCGACACCAGGCAGACCGTTGCCTTCCAGGAATTCCAGGGAAGCGCCGCCGCCGGTCGAAACATGGCTCACTTTATCGGCATAACCCAGCTGTTTGATCGCTGCTGCGGAATCGCCGCCGCCGATGATCGTGGTCGCATCGGTTTCTGCCAGGGCTTTCGCTACCGCATTGGTACCGGCTGCCAGCGTCGGATTCTCGAAGACGCCCATCGGTCCGTTCCAAACGACCGTCTTGGCTGTCTTGACCTTATCCGCGAACAGTTCCGCCGTCTTCGGTCCGATATCCAGACCCTGTTTGTCTGCAGGGATATGGTTGACATCGACGACTTCCGTCTCGATCGGTCCATCGATTGGATCCGGGAAATGATCCGCTACGACGGTATCGATCGGCAGCAGCAATTCTTTGCCTAATGCAGCTGCCTTATCCAGCATCTCCTTGCAGTAATCGAGCTTCTCATCGTCGACCAGAGAATCGCCGATCTCTTTGCCCTGCGCCTTCAGGAAGGTATAAGCCATGCCGCCGCCGATGATAATGGTGTCCGCCTTCTCAAGGAGATTGTTGATTACGTTGATTTTATCGGAAACTTTTGCTCCGCCGAGGATTGCCACAAAGGGACGGACAGGATTCTCAAGTGCCTTGCCCATGACAGCGATTTCCTTAGCAACCAGCAGGCCGGAGTACGCGGGCAGATAAGCTGCAACGCCGGCAGTGGAAGCATGGGCTCTGTGGACAGTGCCAAAAGCATCGGAAACAAAAACTTCAGCCATATTGGCAAGAGCTTTTGCAAATTCAGGATCATTTTTGGTCTCTCCCTTTGCAAAACGAAGGTTCTCCAGAAGGAGGATCTGTCCGGGCTGCAGAGCAGCTGCCTTTGCCTGTGCATCGGGGCCGATGGTATCAGTGGCAAAAATGACTTCCATGCCAAGAAGCTCGCTGAGGCGCTTTGCTACAGGAGCGAGCGTCAGCTTTTTCAGAGACTTCTCCCAGGATTCCTTGGTGACTTCCTCTTCCTTCTTGCCCTTTTCAACCTGCTTCTTTACAAATGCATCAAAAGTGGCAACCGGCTTGCCGAGGTGAGAGCAGGCAATGACTGCAGCACCGTTGTCCAGAAGCTGGCGGATGGTGGGAAGAGCAGCCTTGATACGCTTGTCACTGGTGATTTCTCCGGTAACCTTGTCCTGGGGGACATTGAAGTCACAGCGGAGAAGAACCTTCTTGCCGCGTACATCAACATCATTGATTGTTTTCTTGTTGTAGTTCATGACATATCCTCCATAAAAATTTATTAAAAACATGTTTGGAAAGATCTCAAATTCACCGTTTTAACTGCACGGTAAACTCTCAATCCAATTAATTTTAGCACAAATTCTGTAAAAATCATGCACTATTTTTTCGTTTTTTATGATTCTTGCATTTTCAACAAAAGTGCATTATAATGCCTATTGGCAGTGTGTTAATAATTGTACAGTATTACCAATGAGTTGAAAAGAGAAAAAATAATGGAAACTGGCTATATTTGCAGGGATTGTCCTCGGGAGTGTGGAGTGTGGCGGGGCGAGAACACAGCAGGCGGATTCTGCGGCTGCCCTGCTCTGCCGCAGGTTGTACGGGCAGCCCCTCACTACGGGGAAGAGCCCTGCATCAGCGGCTCGAAAGGCTCCGGCACTATCTTCTTTTCCGGGTGCAACCTCCGCTGTGTTTTCTGCCAGAACCATGAGATCAGCCGAAAACCTTCCGGGCAGCCGATGAACGCCGAAGAGCTGAGTGCGCTGATGCTCAGGCTGCGGGATGAGGGCGTACACAACATCAACCTGGTTACGCCGACGCATTACTCCCGCGTAATTGCTAAGGCCCTTGACGGGCTGGAGCTTGGCATCCCCGTTGTCTGGAACAGTTCCGGTTACGAATCCGTGGAAACCCTGAAGAGGCTGGAGGGCCTGGTGCAGATCTACATGCCGGACTACAAATACGCCGATGCCGATGCAGCGCGGATTTACAGCAATGCCCCTGACTACCCTGCCGTTGCCGCAGCTGCCATTGCAGAGATGTTCCGCCAGAGAGGGCCGTTTATCATGGATGAAAACGGGCTGTTGAAAAGCGGCGTCCTGATCCGGCATCTGATCCTCCCGGGGTTAGATGAGAACACAATGGATGTGATCGATTATGTGGCGGACAGTTTTCCTCCCGGCAGTGTGCTGTTTTCCCTGATGAGTCAGTATACGCCCATGAAGGGAACGGAGAAATATCCGGAGCTGCAGGAGCGTGTAAGCGCAGAGAGCTGCGAACTGCTCTGCCACTACATGAAAACGAGGAAAATTGAAGCCGGGTACTGGCAGGATTCCTCCTCCGCCACGGGAGAGATGATCCCAGATTTTCAGGAGGCAGGTCTTGCCTGATATTAAAGCTTGACAAGATGTCTTTAGCAGTGTAAATTGTAAAATAGATATTAATATTTAAGAAGGGATATTACTATGACTTACGAAGAAGTACAGAAACTGACAAAAGACTGCATTGGCCCTTACTGCAAGTCCTGCCCTGTCTGCAACGGGAAAGCCTGCGGGAATGCCATGCCCGGCCCCGGCTGCAAAGTCCCCGGCAATGTTGCCGCGAGAAACTACGAAAAGTGGCAGGAAGTCTGCGTCAACATGGACACTCTCTGCCCGAACACCACACCGGACCTCTCCTTTAACCTCTTCGGGAAGGCTTTCCGAGCACCGGTCTTTGCCGCGCCGCTCGGTGCTCTCCAGCTTCACTACGGCACAAAACACACGGATCAGACTTATAACAGCATTATGCTGAAAGCTGCTGCGGAATACGGCCTTGCAGGTTTTACCGGAGACGGCGTTGATCCTGAAATCATGAAAAGCGCAGTACAGGACATGGTTGCTCTCGACGGCATCGGTATTCCGACCATCAAACCATGGAATAAGGAAGCTGTGATCGATAAACTTGATATCCTCAACAAAAACCATATCTTTGCTGCAGCCATGGATGTTGATGGAGCGGGGCTCCCCTTCCTGAAGGCCATGAATCCCAATGCCGGCAGCAAAACCGTTGAAGAAATGGCAGAATTGATCTCCTATGCGGAAATGCCGTTTATTATCAAGGGCATCATGACACCTGCTGGCGCCAGAAAAGCGGTAAAAGCCGGAGCAAAGGGAATTGTTGTTTCCAACCATGGCGGCCGCGTTCAGGGCGGAACTCCGTCAACCTGCGAGGTTCTTCCTGCTATAGCAAAAGAAGTAAAGGGTGAGACCGTTATCTTTGTAGACGGCGGAATCCGCTCCGGTCTGGATATCTTCCGTGCACTGGCTCTGGGTGCAGACGCTGTGCTGATCGGCCGCCCTGTTCTGAACGCCATATACGGCGCCGGTGCAGAAGGATTCAACATCTACATGGATAAGCTTCTCGGTGAACTGTCATCCACCATGACAATGTGCGGGGCAGCCTCGCTGGCAGAAATCACATCAGACAAGGTATTTCTTGGCTGATCAAGCCTGATTCAATATCAATTATCCACCCCGGAAAGGAGAAATACAATGGAGCACTTTATCAACAACCTGAATATTGAACTCAAAAACCAGACTGATATTTTCTATGCTATTGCTCTGGAAGCTATTCTGGATTCCATGGAGTACGAATATGACTCTGCGATCCTTGAATATGCTGATGACGAGATTATGCAGATCTCCCTGGATGGCGAAGAGCTGGTCTTATGTTATGACTTTGATTCCGAAACCGGGAACATTGAATTTGAGCTTCTGAGTCAGGATGAATACGAAGAAGAATACGGCGCTTTGGAACCGGATGATCTCTCTGATGAAGATGATACGGATGAAGACGACGAAGATGATGGATTTCTCATTTATGGTGTGGATGTTGATAAAGACGGTTCCATGACCATGGACGGCGAATATGATTACATGGACTTTACCGCCTACTGGAATCCGGAAGATGAATCCGTTTTCGTGCTTGATGAAGATAATTCGGATATCACGGAAGAGATGGACGAAGAGTGCCTTGAGGAGATTCAGGATTATTTTGACGCTTTGGAAGTCTATGCTTACTATGAAGAAGAAAACTGCAGAGTCATTGATGCCAGAGACGTTAATATGCTCATTATTGCCCGCTTTTATCCGGAGGACGGCCGGCTCACTGTCACAAAGGAAAGCACCGGTGAGGATATCACGGCTTCCGTCAGCGAAGACACAATGGACGCTCTGAAGGAAGAATTTGAAGACTGGGATAACAACGATGAGGAAGAGGATCTGCCATAATGAAACTGTATAATCTTCTGGTGGGTGGCGAGCAGCATCTCGCCGCAGACAATGGCAGCGGGATCAGAGATCTGACTGCTGCGGGATTTCCTCTGAATATGGATAAGCTGATCCGCAGCAATGCTATTTCTGAAGCAGAATCCTATCTGGATCAGGCACCGGTCATCAGCAATCCGGTTTTTTCCAATGTAGTCAATACTCCCGGCAAGCTTGTCTGTGTTGGCCTCAATTACCGCAAACATGCCGAACAGGCAAAAATGCAGACCTATGACGCTCCAGCTCTGTTTTCCAAATTTCCGGATGCACTTGCTCCCTGCGGTGCCGAAGTAGAGCTTCCTCCCTGGGAAAGCACCTATGACTATGAAGCGGAACTGGTCATAGTCATTGGAAAAAAAGCGTGGGGCATCCCTGTAGAAGAAGCCGGAGAATATATCTTCGGTTATACCTGCGGCAACGATCTAAGCTGCCGTGACGCACAGAAGCGCAGCGGGCAGTGGCTGATCGGAAAGACCATGCCGGGATTCGGCCCCTGCGGGCCGTGCATTGTATCAGCAGATTCCCTGAATCCGTCTGAAGGAAAAAGAGTGCGCAGCACCGTCAACGGAGAGCTGCGGCAGGATGGCACAACAGCTGATATGATTTTTTCCTGTGAGGAGATTGTCAGTTATGCCTCTAAATACATTGGGCTTGAGCCCGGTGATCTGATCTTTACAGGAACGCCGAGCGGAACCGCAATGGAAGGAAAAAAAGGCTGGCTGAAAAAAGGCGACACGGTTGAAATTGAAGTGGAGGGCATCGGCAGACTGGTCAACAAGATGATCTGAACCATAAGGTGGTTACTCTTTCAGAAGTAAAACAGGCAGGAGCGCTAATTCTCTGTTCCAGAGGAAAGTGCTCCTGCCATCTTATTAACGCATTGTGGTTTACATAATATTACGCTATCTTTGTCAGTAACGGTGTATAGATTTTGCTTTCAGCCTGCTCTACAGCTGTACTAAAGGCATTCCCATCGATCTTCTGATCTCCCGGCTGCGGTTCCCAGGACAGGCTGCCGGTCTGTCGGTAATAGCCGTCACGTTCGTTGCCGTCAAAGTAGGTCATCAGATTTTCAACTGGATTCAACGTCTGCCCGGACAAGCGGAAAACCGTAATGACTGAATGCCCTGCTCCGCCTGAGCCCTCATTCAGGATCGTACTGTCTGTACAGATATAATAGCGGTTCCTCGCCCAGGATGTAGCCAGATTGACAGGCTGATCGTTCACAAGAGTATAGATTCCGTAAGCAATCCCCTTGGAAAAATCATCTGTTCCGATCCCTTCGATAATCAGCTCGGGAATTCCGTTTTTATCCAGATCTTTCAGCGCATAGCCTACCCCCGTTGAATATCGGACTATTTCTGACAGATCATGCTGCATCGCATACTCAAATCTGCCTTCTCCCTGAGCATATGCTGTTTTGTATGCGTCAATAACGCTGCTGTAGGCAGTGAGAAAGTCTCCGACATACAGATAGGCAGGTTCCGTCACAGCAGAACTGTTTCCATTTTCAAACAGTGCCACTACTCCCCAGCCATTGGCTGACAATGGGACATTGCTGACAGCAAGGGTATCTCCATCCAGAGCTTCGAGTTTCAGCCCCGGATGGATAGCCATCGCCGAATCCAGAGAATAATAAATCACTCCGTCAGGCCCAGTCATCTGCCAGGTCAGGCTCGCAGCATTATCTGCATGGGCAATAAACCATGTTTTACCTCCGATGGCGATTGTCTCGCTGGTAGGATTCTTGGTAATGACAATCTGCGGTCCTGCAGGAATATCAGGGTTTCCTGCTGCGTCTTCCTCCGGCCACGGATTTTCAACCTGCGTCCAGCTGAGCATCAGCTCTGATTTGAGTTTGCCGGCAAAATACCAGTCTGCATAAGTTTCATAATCAGCTTCAGAAATCACATTTCCATCTTTATCCAGGCAGGTTACAGTTTCCTTATCCTCTGTGTATACTGTTTCTTTGGTAGCAATCGTCTGAAAGTCCAGTTTTCCATTACACAGAAAGAAAAACATGTTCTGATCATAATACCTTGTAGCGCCGTCCCGAATAATATCCTCGCACGAATAATAATATAGGCCTGCTTCAGCATCATAGTAGCATGGCATACTATCAACAACAAGATCCGGATAAGAAAAGCCCTCCTCTTCCATGAGTGCGACTTCCGACAGACCTGAACAATCAGCATTTACTTCATAGACTTTCATCCATGTATATAGCCCTGTCCCCTGTAAAGTTGCCGCAATGATTTCCATACGTCCGTTGTGGTCAAGATCTGTAACTGCATAAAACCAGGGGGAATCCCAGGGTTCCGTATAGGCCCAAAGCGAATAATTTGTCATAATAAGCTGCTTCTGCTGATCTTCCGGTATAACGGAAGGTGCGGAAAGGAACTCCGCCTCTGCTGTTTGCAGTTCCGCAGACTGTTCTGTTGCCGGAGCTGTCTGTGCTGCAGGCTGGGCAGTCTCCACCGCTCCGGCAGTTTTTGCCCCGCAACCGGTTATCATGAGGATCATTATCAGGGAGATAACAATCAGGGTTATTCTTTTCATATTCTATTCCTCTTTGCTTAAATCCACCGGGATCATGCATGGTCCCGGCGGGTTCAATGACATAATATGTTTTAATTTTTCTCAGTTTTGGCAGGCAGATCAGAAAGATCTTCCGGGAAAAGTGCCGTCCAGACACCGGGCCACACGATACCATCTTCTTCAAAGCCCTGAGCCTTCTGATAATTCTTAACAGCGCGCTTTGTGCCGTCTCCAAACAGGCCGTCCGGATATCCGACATCATATCCCAAGGCATTCAGTCTCTTCTGAAGTGTTTTAACATTCTCATTATAATCTCCGAGCTGAAGCATTACACCAATTTCCTTGCTTTCCTTGTATCCGCAGTCTTCACATACTCGTTCAAGCAGAGCAACCGAGTAGTAATCAGGTTCCCTGACAACTTTCCATTCCCCAAACTTATGGTGAAGGAGATTAAGCGTCTGTGGCCAGGCCACTCCGTCTGCTGTGATGTTAATCGCCTTCTGGAAATCCATCACTGCTTTTTCAGTATAATAACCAAAATCTCCGTCTACGTACCCGGATGCCAGATATCCCTGCTGGGAAAGAAGTGCCTGCATTTCTCTGACACTACTGCCCTGTGACCCGCGCCTCAGGGTTCCGGGAGGGTCAAAGGACTCTGACTGGATAAAACCGCACACATAGCACGATCTCTGTCGGATACCGGCAGAATGATCTGTGGTTTCCTTCACTGTAGACCAGCCTCCGTAGCTATGCGGTACTCTCGGAATGACATATTCCTGCATATATCCACACCTTGCACATTTCTGATAACCATATCCTTCCGAAGTGCAGGTTGCTTCCCTGACAGTGACAATCCACATAAAGGAGTGTTCTGTTTTTCCTATTGTTTCAGTATCTTTATATCCGCATTTACTACAGATTCTGTAGCGCAGCCCTGCTTCACTGCAGCTTGCCTGCGTTATAACAACCCAGTCTCCATAACTGTGGGTATGCAGTTTCAGGTTCTTCAGTTCTTCTTCTGTCGGCTGTCTGGTCATGGCAATCACATCACCAGTATCGAGCCTTTCCCAAAGAATTACGCCGTCTGCAGAGGCAGCCGGAATCAGTGAAAGACATAGTGCCGCACAGATCATCAGAACAAATAATCTTTTAATCATTATGCTGTTCCTCCTTTTTTGATATAACGATTATATCATTTCTGCAAATTCTGTTCAATCAATAAATTGTTAAACCGGAGTCAGCTGACTCCGGTTTTTGCATTTTATTCTTTTAAGACTCCTGGTTTTGCCGAAAAATGTCCTCTTTATGCTTTCTCAGAGCATAATACAGTATTATGCCGAGTACACCACAGGAAATGATCTCCCCTATGCCGACAGTCAGCATCATCAAGGGAATCGGTAATAATACGCCGTATGCATAACGAAGCACAAACGGCACGACCAGCACATTGGCAACTATAGGAGGTACTGGAGCAAGAAATGGATTGACATTCCGCAGCTTCCATGTAAAAAAGGCCCCAACCAGAGTTGCTAGGCTGCCGCAAATGATATCCGGGATTACTGCTCCTCCAAGTGTGTTTCCGATGATGCAGCCGATAAAAAGCCCCGGAATGGCCGCAGGAGTGAACACGGGCAGGATCGTCAGCGCTTCTGCGATACGCACCTGTATCTCTTTGAAGGAAAACGGAGCGAATACAACAGTAAGGGCAACATATGCCGCCGCAATCATGGCCGCCTGTGCCATAAAGACAAGTTTTCTGTTTTGCATATTCAATTTTTCTCCTTAGTTTTGTTTTACGTGAGGATGGTTTCGAACTCACGGATTCTGCCTCACAGGCAGGCTCGTACTATACCATACTCCACCTTGTAAATCAAGCTTTTTATTTCTGACCTTATACAAGAGATCGGGGAATTATGCTTGAAAGAAATAACTACTTATGATATGATGAGGCAAATTAACCAGGGAGGTTTTTTATGCATTTTACCAGAAAAGTGACACAGTATCTGACATGGGTCGGCGCAGATGACCGCAGGCTTGCCTGCTTTGAAGGCGTCTATGGCGTTCCTGACGGAGTATCCTACAATTCTTACCTTTTACAGGATGAGAAAACCGTTCTGTTTGACACTGTTGATAAGGCAGTCTATCAGATCTTTTTTGAAAACCTGAGTTCTGCCCTTGCCGGCAGGAAGCTTGATTACCTCGTGATCTCTCACATGGAGCCGGACCACGCTTACACCATTGAAGCGCTGCTCACACGCTACCCAGAAGTTACCATCGTCTGCAACAGCAAAATTCAGGCTATGCTCGGCCAGTTTTTTGATCTTGATTTCACCGGAAAGCTTCAGCTTGTCAAAGAGGGCGATGTATTCTCTTCCGGAAAGCATAGCTTCACATTTGTAATGGCCCCCATGGTCCACTGGCCGGAAGTGATGATGACTTATGATCTCACAGATAAACTGCTGTTCTCTGCTGATGCTTTCGGTACCTTTGGTTCTCTGAACGGCAGGCTATTCGCCGACGAAGGAGACTTTTTCGGTGAAAATCTGGATGAAGCCCGCAGATACTACACCAACATTGTTGGAAAATATGGTGCCCAGGTGCAGGCAGTACTTAAAAAAGCGGCCAAACTGGAGCTGGATTATGTCTGTCCTTTGCATGGGCCTGTCTGGCGGTCTCATTTCGGTGATTTTCTTGAGAAATACCTTCTCTGGAGTTCTTACACGCCGGAAGAAAAAAGTGTATGCCTTGCCTATGCTTCCGTATACGGGCACACAGAAAATGCCGCCAACATCCTGGCAGGAAAACTTGTGGAACGCGGAGTCAAGGTTCGGATGTTTGACACCTCTGTCACCCCTGCAAGCTATATTGTGGCGAATGCCTTCCGCTGCAGCCATCTGGTGTTTGCTTCTACAACCTATAATGCGGGCATTTTTGTGACCATGGAAAATCTGATTCATGATCTTGTGAATCACAACCTGCAGAACCGCGCAGTCGTCCTGATGGAAAACGGCAGCTGGGCACCTACCAGTGGCAAGCTGATGCGTGAAGCACTAAGCTCATTGAAAGGTGTCCGCTTCCTGAATGATACTGTAACCATCAAATCCGCTCTGAAAGAGGATCAGCTTGCTCAGCTGGACGCTGTTGCAGATGCCATAGCCTCAGAGCTTGTTCCGGTCCAGCCCGCAGCAGCAGAAAGCTCTCTTTCCACTGCAGAACCTTCAGGACCTCTGCCCGTGGATGACAAAGCATTCCGGAAAATGACATACGGTGTCCAGGTTCTCACAACATGCGCAGACGGAAAGGATTATGGCTGCATCATCAACACAGCTGTTCAGGTGGCATCGGGCAACCCGAAAAAGCTCAGCATCTCTGTGATCAGAAAGAACAATACCTGTGACATGCTTCTGAAAGCCGGTAAATTCAACATTTCTATTCTGACTGAAGATGCTCCCTACAGTATTTTCGAGCTGTTCGGTCTGCAGTCAGGCAGAGAAGTGGATAAATTTGCCCGATATCCGGGTGATGACCGTCTCTCCAACGGTATCCGCTATATCCCCGAATATACCAATGCTGTGCTTGCCTGCGAAGTCATCGAAACAAAAGATCTCGGTCTATCCATGCTCTTTATTGCCAATGTCGTGGAATCAAAAGTTCTCTCCTCCGGGAAAAGCTGCAGCTATGATTATTATCATGCGCACATCAAGCCAAAGAAAAATCCTGCGCCTGAACAGAAGGAAGGATATGTCTGCAAAGTTTGCGGCTACTTCCATGAAGGCAGCGATCTGCCGGATGATTTCACCTGTCCGCTTTGCAAGCACGGCAAGGAAGATTTTGAATATGTTGCTCCAGCCGGCAAGAAAAAGCAGAAGGGATATGTCTGCACCATCTGCGGCTATTTCGAACCCTGTGAAGGAGAGCTTCCGGATGACTTTACCTGTCCGCTCTGCAATCACGGCAAAGAGGACTTTGAACCGGCTGAACAGTAACTAATCAACAGAGTGTAAAAGAGGAAGCCGTTTCCGGCTTCCTCTTTTCTGATACAATTCAATTTATTTGAGTGCCCCTGCACACTCCTTCAGCACTGCCCAAGAGGAACGAAGATTCTCCTCCTGAAGGAGTTCCTGCATCTCCTCAAGGATTCCGGCATCATCAAACAGCCCGCTGAGGGCATCACTGTTTTGCAGATCTTCCTCTATCTGTCCTGAAACCGATGCAAAAAGCTCAGGAAACAGTTCCTTTTCTGTATCCGGGAGTTCATTCCACGCGGACAAAAGATTTTCCGTAAACTTTTCTTTGTCTGTACCAGCTAAATAATGAATCCGGCAGAAGTCCAGGACATGCATCGCTGCCACAGCTCTTTTCAGAGAAGACCCCGCTGTTCCCGGCTGATATCCGGTAATAACATCAAGAAAACCCGTTCTGATGTCCTCTTTACCAACAACCGGCACATCTTGTTCAGCCTGTAATGTTTCTGCTCTGATTTCTTCCTCTCGCCCGTATGTTTTCACCTGAGAGGCAATCTCCGGATTTACAAGAGAAATAACAGTTGCAGCAAGGAAAACAAGTGTCATCCCAATCAGGATCCATTTTTTCATTTCTTATCACTCCCTCTGTTTTGCACACAGTATACTTGATCAGATGGAAATCTTCATGTATAGTTTGTAAAATCTCACGGTTGACGAATTCAATGCTTGATTCTATAATATCAGGCAGCAAATAAGAAGGAGAATAAACATGGATATTCATGAGTTGTTGCACCTGCAGGACTGCCCGTATTGTGGAGGAGCGGGGCTTCTGGAAGAAGAAGGAGGCTGGAGCTGGTTCGCAGTTTGTATGGATTGCGGTGCACAGACTGCCTCAATAGAGTATTATACGCCTGATAAGCGGCTTGAAGCTGCACAGACTGTAGCAAACCTCTGGAATATAGGTAAAGTCCTCCGCCCGAATCCGGGAGAATAAGCACTATAAAGGAAAACCAAGAAGTAATTCGTCGAACAGCTGAAAGCATATATTTTTAAGCATGGGAAAGAGCAGCCTCCCTTTGATCGGATGATCAAAGGGAGGCTGCATTTCTCTGTGAGTGTAAAATAATTATTTCGCTGATTCCTTTTTGGCTTCAGACAGAGCATAAAGGCTCATTGCCGTGCAGGCAGCTAAAAACAGGACACCAACAACTACGAAAAGCCATCTGAACTTTTTCATTACCGTTCCTATCCTTTCTGTGCTTACTCAGCATCTTCCCAGTTGTGCCATACGTTCTGCACATCGTCATTATCTTCAAGCAGGTCAAGCATTTTCTGCAGCCCTTTGGCTTCATCTTCTGAAGAAAGCTTGATATAGCCGTTCTGCGGAAGCATTTCAACCTGAGCAGAGAGGAGGGTATAACCCTTGGCTGTCAGAGCATCAGAAACCGCTGCAACATCGTCTTCGGCAGTATATACCGTGAAGGAACCTTCATCCGGTTCAAAGTCAGCAGCGCCGGAATCCAAAGCATCCATCATGACAGTATCTTCATCAAGCTCTTCATCTTCATTATCAATGACAATGACGCCTTTTCTGTCAAACGACCAGCTCACACATCCGGAAACACCAAGCGTTCCACCGTATTTGTCGAACAGATGGCGGACTTCACCCGCAGTACGGTTGCGGTTATCTGTCATGGTCTCAACAATGACTGCTACCCCGCTTGGGCCATAGCCTTCGTAAGTGATCTTTTCGTAATTGTCGCCTGAACCGGAGCCGAGCGCTTTATCAATTGTCCTTTTGATGTTGTCATTCGGCATATTGGCTGCCTTCGCCTTCGCAATGACGGAAGCAAGCTTTGAATTGCTGCGCGGATCACCGCTTCCGCCTTCCTTGACGGCAACGATCATTTCACGGGCAATCTTGGTAAAAGCCTGGGCACGCTTTGCATCCGCGGCGCCTTTTGTCTTCTGAATATTATGCCATTTCGAATGTCCTGACATGTGTTTACAACTCCCTTTACTGCTAGATTGGCCTCATTTTATCACATCAGCACAGCATTGGCAAGATTTAAATGATAAAACCGCCGTCCACAGAAAACACCTGCCCGGTTGTGTAAGTTGCTGATGCCAGATGAAGAACAGTCTCCGCAATTTCCTCCGGTTGCCCAAGTCTTCCAAGAGGGATTTCCTGAGCCAGCATATCCAAAGTATCTTTCCCAAGAACCTGAACCATGTCAGTATCAATCACGCCTGGGGCAACACAGTTGACCCGGATACCCGTTGGAGCCAGTTCCGCAGCAAGAGAACGCGTCAGCCCGATGATTGCATGCTTCGTGCAGGAATAGGCAACTTCACAGGAAGCCCCGTGACTTCCCCAAATAGAACTCACATTGATAATACAGCCTTCATGTGCCGAAAGCATTCCCGGCAGGACGGCCTGGATTGTGTTGAAGCACCCGCCAAGATTGACAGAAAACATACGGTTCCAGGCTTCCGGTGTAATATCCTGAAACTGAATCTGACCAGCTACACCCGCATTGTTAACAAGCAGGGATATCTTCCCGAGTTCGCTTTCTGCATGGGAAACCATTCTGCGTACCGCCTCGGAATCTGCAACATCCGCCTGAACAGCAATGGCTGTACAACCGTTGCTGCGAAGTTCCGCAACCAGTTTTTCCGCTTTTTCGCGCTGCTCAATGTAATTGATGCATACTGCATATCCCGCGTCTGCAAGGGCACGGGCAGTCGCGGCGCCGATGCCCCGTGAACTGCCCGTGATAAGAGCTGTTTTCTTCACTTATTCTTTCTCCGCCAGCATTTTCAGTATCTGAACTGCATTGGATGCTGCTCCTTTACGGATCTGATCACCGCAGCACCAGAGCGTAATGCCGTTTTCATCCGTCAGATCCTGGCGGATTCTTCCGACCCACACAATATCCTGATCCGAAGTATCCAGAGGCGTCGGATAGCAGCGGCCTTCATAGTCCTCTATCAGCCGGACGCCTGGATAGGCGGCAACCGCAGCCTTGGCATCCTCAATACTCACCTTTTTCTCTGTTCTCAGTGTAACGGCAATGGA
>JAEEGJ010015038.1_pt1 | contig 18177 bp, 14 predicted proteins | sample 8958761 | NCBI WGS metagenome assembly JAEEGJ01 (sample SAMN16246546, study PRJNA631951) | gut metagenome | biome: gut microbiome; feature: rumen; material: RS-attached | host: Bos | place: Iran: Karaj | collected 2018-10
AGCGAGCAGGTCCATCCTTCATCATAAAGCACATTGCAATAAGACCGATTGGCAGAACGGCCATGCAGGCAAGAGCAAGTCGCCAGTCTAAAACAAAGAGATAAATTACAAGAACGATAGACAAAATGATATTTGAAGTATATTCCGGAACGATGTGGGCAAGAGTTGTTTCCATGCTGTCGATTCGTTCTATCATTATATTTTTGAGGGAACCTGAAGGCATATCAAGAACAGTTCCAAGTGGCAGGCGGGTAAGCTTGTCGCACATTTTTTTTCTGATATTGCCAAGAAGATTAAAGGTTGCAATATGACTCATGCTTGTAGAAATTGCATGAAAAATCACATTGCCCAGCCAGAAGAGAGCTACAATTCCACACTCTCTTAAAAAGAGGGACCAGTCACGGAGACCAGAGAGAAGCTGCTGAACAATTCGCGCAATCATAAAATATGGTGCTATGCAGCAGGCTACACTACAGAGGGCAAAAAGAATACTTACTATATACTGCCCTTTTTTGCTTTCTGCAAAATATAGTATCCAGCCAACCAGGCTTTTTTTTGCAGGAGCTTTACTTTTATTATTTGACATATAAACTCCATTTGTTAGTACTTGCTAACATAATAAAGATTATGATAAAAAGCTCTATTATGTTAGTCAAGACTATCACCTGCAATTTAGAAAATTTAAATTGCAGAATGGAGTGATTTTTGCAAAATGGAGTATCCTTATTTTTTCTTTCCCTGATTTGCAACTGCGTTCATCTTTGCGGCAATTGCTTCCTGGTCGCCAAGGTAGTAGTGCTTGATTACCTTGAAATTGTCGTCGAACTCGTAAACAAGTGGGGTACCGGTTGGGATGTTTACTTCGAGAATTTCTTCCGGAGTGAGGTTGTCCAGATACTTTACAAGAGCGCGGAGACTGTTGCCGTGGGCTGCGATAATTACGCGTTTTCCGGCTTTCATCTGTGGTTTGATTTCTTCGAGGAAGTAGGGAACTACGCGGGCAATTGTTGTTTCAAGGCTTTCGTTCTGTGGGAGGAAGCTTGGATCTACATCGCGGTACATTGCCTGTTTTTTTGCGGAGCGTTCATCATCATCTGCGAGTACTGGTGGCTTTACATCAAAAGAACGTCGCCAGATTTTTACCTGGTCCTCGCCAAACTTTTCTGCAGCTTCTGCCTTGTTCTTTCCCTGAAGGTCGCCGTAATGGCGTTCGTTGAGCTTCCAGGTTTTAATTACAGGAAGCCATTCTCTGTCCATTTCGCAAAGTATTCCATTAAGTGTGTGGATTGCGCGTTTCAGATAGGATGTGTAACAGATATCAAAATCATATCCTTCTTTTTTAAGCAGCTGACCTGCAGCCTTTGCTTCCTCACGTCCTTTATCGGAAAGTTCTACATCTGTCCAGCCTGTAAAAAGGTTAAGTTTATTCCATTCACTTTCGCCATGGCGAACTAAAACTAATTTTGTCATTTTTTTTGCCTCGAAAAATAATTTTTTATAGTGTTAGTATTGACTAACTATTAAATACAATATATATTCTCCTTAAGTTAGTCAATACTAACGTATTAAACAGATAAATGAGGTTATTTAATGAAAATAGCAGTTATATATGCCAGCACAACTGGTAACACAGAAGCAATGGCAAACGCAATAAATGAAGCTTTGAAGGCATCGGGAGAGGATGTAGTTTTTGGAACAGCAGACAGTGCAGATAAAGCAGCTGTTCTAAGCTGTGATGTAATTCTTCTTGGAAGCCCTGCAATGGGCGAAGAAGTTCTTGAAGACACAATGGAAGCTTTTTTTACAGAAATTGAAGGTTCGCTTAAAGGAAAGAAAGTTGGAATCTTTGGTTCTTATGACTGGGGAGATGGACAGTGGCTCCGGGACTGGGAAGACCGTTTAAATCTGATTGGTGCTGTAAGTGTTGCAGAACCACTTATGGTTCATCTTACCCCGGAAGCAGCAGATGTTGCGCAGTGTAAAGACTGGGCTTTATCTGCAATAAAATAGGCTCTTATAAAATAAATATATATTTTTTAGCCGTCTGGTTTCATGTCATAGGCCAGACGGCTTTTTTTTTGGGGCACGAGGCCCCATGCCTTTATCTCAACTTTGTATAACCGTAAGTAGCAGCATCACCAAGTTCTTCTTCAATTCTAAGCAGCTGATTATATTTTGCCATTCGGTCTGTGCGGCTCATAGAACCTGTCTTAATCTGACCGCTGTTAGTTGCAACTGCAATATCAGCAATTGTTGTATCTTCAGTTTCACCTGAACGGTGTGAAGTAACAGTTGTGTAACCGTGACGGTGTGCCATTTCGATTGCTTCCAGGGTTTCAGTAAGGGAACCAATCTGATTTACCTTGATAAGGATTGAGTTACCGGCTCCCATTTTAATACCTTTTTCAAGGAACTTAACGTTTGTTACAAAGAGGTCATCGCCTACAAGCTGGCAGCGGTCTCCAATACGGGCAGTAAGCTTTTTCCAGCCTTCCCAGTCATTTTCATCAAGACCATCTTCAATTGAGTCGATTGGATATTTTGTGATGAGTTCCTCAAGGTAAGCAATCTGTTCATCATCGCTAAGTTCTTTTCCATTTGGATCTTTAGGAGTTCCGTTGGAAAGCTGTTTGTAGTTGTAGAAGAACTTGCCGTCGCGCTCAACACTGAACTCAGAAGAAGCACAGTCCATTGCAATCTTTACATCCTTTCCAGGTTTGTAGCCTGCATCTTTAATTGCCTTTACGATTGAATCAAGTGCATCATCAATTCCATCAAACTTTGGAGCAAATCCGCCTTCATCACCAACTGCAGTGCTCAATCCGCGTTTTTTCAAAAGCTTTGCAAGAGCGTGGAAAACTTCGGCACCCATGCGGATAGCTTCGCGTTCAGTTTTAGCACCAACAGGACGAATCATAAACTCCTGGAATGCGATTGGAGCGTCAGAATGTGCACCACCATTAATAATGTTCATCATAGGAACTGGAAGTACATGAGCATTTGCACCACCAATGTAGCGGTAAAGAGGAATGTTCAAAGCTTTTGCTGCTGCCTGAGCTGTTGCAAGAGAAACTCCAAGAATGGCATTTGCACCAAGCTTACTCTTTGTTGGAGTTCCATCCAGTGCGAGCATCTTCATGTCAACAGCACGCTGTTCAAAAACATTAAAGCCCTTCAGAGCAGGAGCAATAATCTTATTTACATTATCAACAGCCTTAAGAACGCCTTTTCCACCATAGCGTTTTTTGTCTCCATCACGGAGCTCAAGTGCTTCATTTTCACCGGTTGAAGCTCCACTTGGAACTGCTGCCCGACCAAGTACTCCGTTTTCAAGAATGACATCTACTTCTACAGTAGGGTTTCCGCGTGAATCAATTATTTCGCGACCAATTACATCTGCAATTGCAATTTTGTTTAGCATGATATTACCTCATTATTTATGTTATATAACGTTAGTTTTGACTAACTAACAGATTTAGTATATACTAACTAAGTATTAATGAAAATAGGTAAAGGAGGTCTTATGAAAGAATATGTATGGCTTTTTCCAATTATCTTTATGTTTCATGATATGGAAGAAATCATAGGCTTTAAGTTTTTTCTGAAACAAAACCAGGAAGATCTTCAAAAAAGATTCCCGGTTATCCTCCGCCGTTATAAGGATTTTTCTACAGAAGGCTTTGCGTTTGCAGTTTATGAAGAGCTAATTTTGTGCATTGCAATTTCAGCGATTGCTTTTTTTGCAGACCGCAATTTTTTCTGGTATATATGGCTTGGAGCTTTTCTGGGCTGCGATATTCATTTCTTTGTACATCTGATTCAGGTAAGCATTTACCGCCGCTACATTCCGGCCTGTATTACAAGCTTAATTTGCCTGCCCGTAAATACCCTGATTATCTGCAAATGCCTTGTTTGTATTGAAGATTCTGCGCTGTTTGCTGCCGCCTTTATGGCCCTGGGCGCAATCCTTGTTTTTGTTAATATCTTTATTGCCCAGAAATTAATGGGGTGGTTTACGAAAAAAAGTGCATAAATCATAACCTTGATGTATAATATAGGTATGATAACGATAGAAAAACTGAATGCATTTGGTGCAGATACAAAAAGTGGCCTTGCACGCTGTATGAATAAGGAAGATTTTTACCTCAAGCTTGTTGGTATGGCCCTGAATGAACCTCGTCTTGAACAATTGGGGCCTGCCCTGGATTCAAAAGATTTTGATAAAGCCTTTGAACTCTGCCATGCAGTAAAAGGTGTAATAGGAAACCTTTCTCTGGACCCGCTCTATAAAGAAATCTGCGAAATGACTGAACTTCTTCGTGCCAAAACAGATACAGATTATTCAGGTTTATACAAAAAAATCATGGATTTGCGTGCCGAATTGCTGGCAATGTAAGGGTTGGCGGAATAAAAATGAAAAAAAGCATCTGCTGCCTTCTGGCATCATTCTTTCTTATAAGTTCTTTTTTCGCAAATATATCCTCAAACGACGCAGTAAAAGTTGGTTACTATGAAAATGAAGTTTTTCAGGAAGGTGGAACACCCGGCGCAGTAAAAACCGGTTATGCCTACGAATATTACCGTAAAATCTCTGAATACACCGGCTGGAAATATGAATATGTTTACGGAAGCTATACTGATCTTTACAATCTGCTTCTGGAAGGAAAAATCGATCTTCTTGCGGGACTTGCCTGGAAGGAATCACGAAAAGATATTATTGCTTACCCCGAAGCAGCAATGGGAAGCGAAACATTCAGTCTTGTGAAGCACGAAACAGATTATTCAATCAATGCAAATTACAGCACCTTAAACGGAAAAACAATCGGTGTACTCAACAGTGCCATGGTAGACACTCTTGAAAAGTTTTTGAGTGCCCACAATGTTAAGGCAATTATAGTTCCTTATGATGATTACGATTTACTTTTTCAGGCTTTTGATTCAAAACAGGTTGATGTTCTTGCTGCCGAAGGTGATGGAGCTTATGGCCGCGAAAGTGCAGAGATTTTGTATCCGTTTGGAGCGTCTGACTATTTTTTGTGTGTAAGCATTCACCGCCCGGACCTTCTTACCCAGTTGAACACAGCACAGACTCAGCTTATGACCGATGAACCAAACTACATCAGCTCGCTGCGTGCAAAATATTATCCGGTAAGTATTTCTAGCCGTGCTTTTACCTCTGCAGAAAAAGAATGGATTGCTTCCAATACTACGCTTAATATTGGTTACCTGAATAATTATCTTCCTTACAGTGACACAAACGAAGACGGTACTGTAAACGGAATTATAAAAGAGCTGATTCCACAGCTGCTGGAACGCCTTGCAATTACAACTATTGAGCCTGTCTACAAGGGCTACAACAGTTATGATGATATGATTGCCGCAATGAACGCTTCTGAAGTTGATGTTATTTTCCCTGTTGGCGGTGGTCTTTATTATTCAGAAGAAAACGGAATATATCAGTCTAATGCGGTAACGTCTTCCATAACAGAGCTTGTTTCTTTAAGCGATACTGACTATATCAACACCAAGACCTTTGCAATAAATAAGAACAACCGCATGCAATATTATTATATAATAAATAATTTTCCGAATGCCAAAATTATTTATTTTTCATCAATTGATGAATGTCTTGAGGCTGTTCTTTCTGACAGGGCAGACTGCACTACAATCAACGGACTCAGAAGCGATATCCTCAAAAACCGCAGGTACCGCAATCTTCATATGCATCAGTTAAAAACTTCTGACGACCGTTGCTTTGGAATCCAGATTGGCAATGAAGGTTTGCTGAGGCTTATTAACCGCGGTCTGAATATTGTGGGTACAGAATATGCGCAGGAGCTTTCTTACAAATATTCACAGCAGCTTTATGATTATTCCGTAAGTGATTTTATTAAAGACCACATGTCTGTGTTTGGAAGTATTCTTCTGCTTGTTGGTGTAATCATATTTATTCTATTAGTTAGGGATTCCAAACATTACAAAGCGGCTCTTGATGCAGCAGAAAATGCAAACCATGCAAAAACAATCTTCTTGAATAATATGTCTCACGATATCCGTACTCCAATGAATGCAATTGTAAACTTTACAGAGCTTGCACAGATTTCGGTGGATGACAAAAAAAAGACTTCGGATTATCTTTCAAAAATCTCGCTTTCAAGCAAGCATATGCTTTCTATTATAAATGATGTTCTGGATATGAGCCGCATTGAAAGCGGAATGGTTACTCTTACGGAAGAAGAAATTAATATTGCTTCTCTGATTGATGAATTGAAAACTATTATTCAGCCTGCTGTTGATGAAAAGCTTCAGCATTTTTCAGTAGATATTTCTAAAGTAAAAAATCAGATAATTCAAACCGATAAGCTCCGACTTAATCAGCTTCTTTTGAATATTCTTTCCAATGCGGTAAAGTTTACAAATGAACGCGGTAACATTTCTCTTAAAGTAGGCGAGGAAGAAGTTCCAGCAGAAAATAAGCAGCCGCAGACTTCTATGTATGAGTTCAGGATTAAAGATGACGGTATTGGAATGAGCCGCGAGTTCCAGAAAATTATTTTTGATTCATTTACACGGGAACGAACAAGTACTGTAAGCGGCATTCAGGGAACCGGACTTGGAATGGCAATTACAAAAAAGATTGTCGATATGCTTGGCGGTACAATTGAAGTTCAAAGTGAAGAAGGTCAGGGTTCTGAGTTTATTGTAAGGATTCCGTGCAAAATCAGCAGTGAAAAAAACGAGCAGGTTGAACAGAGCGGTCAGGTAAAAGAAGCTCCTGTTAAGGCAGATTTCAGCGGTAAACGTGTGCTGTTAGCAGAAGATAACGAAATGAATCAGATGATTGCAGTTGAAAATCTTGAAAATGTTGGCTTTGCTGTAGAAGTTGCAAACGACGGGCTTGAAGCTGTAGAAAAAGTGAGCGCAAATCCAGCCGGCTACTATGATATAATTCTGATGGATATTCAGATGCCAAAAATGGATGGCTATGAAGCCGCCAGAAGGATTCGCGCTATGCCTGAGCCTGAAAAAGCCTCAGTACCGATTGTTGCCGTTACTGCCAATGCTTTTGGAGAAGATTGTGAAGCAGCCCTTAAAGCGGGAATGAATAAACATCTTGCAAAGCCTTATGACATTCCTCAGATTATTCAAACGCTTTATTCTTTAATATACACGGCAGAACAGCAGGAATAATTATTTACTCGCCCTTTTCATAAATCTCTTTTGCTTTTCGAACGAGTTCCACAAACTTTGCCCTGCGTCCATCAGGATCAAAAGAGAAACCGTTTCCATAAAGATTAAGAACCATATTCAAATCTGCCTTTCCTTTATACTCTGACTCTCTGAGTACCATACCGTAAGCGGCAACAGTCTGGGCAAAGCGCATGTTGTCTGAACAGGTTTCTGAGAAAGCTTTAGTTTTGGATTGCAGAAGCTTGCTTTCTTCGTTCAGCTTTTCTTTGTAGCGGAAATCAAAGGTGAACAGAGAATCTGCAAACTCTTTTGTTGTCTCATCATATTTGCAGTTTTCTGCCGGAATGATTTCGTAAAGAGCAGTAACTGTCTGGCCGGCTCCAATTTCTGCGGCATCAACTTCATCATTTTCAAAATCTTCGTTATTAAGAACACGGTTTTCGTAACCAATTAAGCGATAGGCAGAAACTAAATCTTTATTGAAGGTAATCTGTGTTTTACAGTCATTTGCAACAGAAATAAAGCGGGAAGTTTCTTCTACAAAAACCTTGTTCATTTCTTCTTCAGAGTCTACGTATACATAAGTTCCGTTACCCTTGTTCGAGATTTTTTCCATCATGCCGTCATTCCAGTTTCCCCTGCCAAAACCGCAGACTGTCAGATAAACGCTTTTTTCCTGAGTAGCATACGATTGAACAAGCTCAAGTAAATCATCTGTTCTTGTAATTCCAACGTTGAAATCGCCGTCTGTTCCCATAATGATTCTGTTGTTGCCGCCTTCGATATAATGATCCATTGCTTCCTGGTAAGCCATTCTGATTGCATTTGCACCATTAGTTGCACCGCTGGCTGCAAGTTCTTTTATCTTTCCTTTGATTGTATCCTTGTCTTTTACAAGTGTAGACTCAAGCAGAAGCTTTTCTTCTCCTGAATAAGTAACAATAGAAACTCTATCCTGCGGGTTCATGCTTTCCAGCATTTTGATTAAGCCTTTCTTTAAAAGATCCAGCCTGTCTGAACCAGCCATTGAACCGGAGACATCAATCAGGAATACATAATTGTTGAGCGGAATGTTTTTTTCAGGAACAGATTTTCCCTTAATGCCAAGTCGTACAAGATAATGTTCATTATTCCAAGGGCAGCTTGAGATTTCGCTGTTTAAAGAAACAGTTGCACCATCGGTTGGGTCTTCATAATCAAACGTAAAATAATTGAGGTATTCTTCAATACGAATAGAGTTTTTGGTAGGGATTCCTCCGTTTTTTACACAAACTCTCATATATGAATAAGCAGCTGAATCTGCATCAAGAGAGAAGGTTGAAACATTTTCGTCTGCAGTCTTTATAAATGGATTATCTGTGATTTCTTCAAACTTGTCGCCGGTTTCGTTTGTAAAAGCGGTAAAGTCCTCATCAGATCCGTCGTAATAAGCTCCGTTATCAGCAGCTCCATAATATCTGCCACCACCATAATTAACTGAACAACCTGCAAGCAGAAAAGCTGCCGCACAGATGCCGAATACAAAATTAAATGATTTTTTAGAAATGAATTGCTTTTTCATATATCCTCCGTAATTCTATTTTTACTGTGAATAACGGATTTATCAAGCAAAAATTACGTTAAAAATCTGGGAAAACGGCCAATTATTACCAAGGTAATATCGAAAAAGCACAGATTATGGCAGATTAAAAGAATATACCCTTTACAAAAATCTCAATTCCAATGCCAACGAGGATAAGCCCACCTATGAGAGTTGCTTTGGAGCCGAGTTTGTCTCCTGCTTTTTTACCAATTAACAGGCCTGTCATGCAGATTGCAAAGGTAACAGCGGCAATAATCAGAGAGGCGGCAAGCGCCATGAGTAAACCGTAATCTGCAATTGTAAAGCCGACAGAAAGTGCATCGATTGATGTGGCAACTCCCTGAATCAGCAAGGTTGCAAAAGTAAGCTTTGCAGCAGTATTTGCCGAACCATCTGATTTTTCATCTTCCGATTCTCCGTGCACTGCTTCCCAAATCATCTTGCCGCCAATCCACAGCAACAACACAAGCGCAATCCACGGAATAAAAGTTTCAAACTTAGAAAAATATTCAACAATTGTGTGAACGCAAATCCAGCCAATCATAGGCATGGCAAACTGGAAAAAAGCATAAACACCCGCAATAAAACACATGCGGCTTTTTTTCATCTGGGATTCATTCAGGGCATTTGCGATTGAAACAGAGAAGGCGTCCATGGCAAGACCAACGCCAAGCAGAACGCTGTTTACAAAAAAGATAAGATTCCATTCCACAGTAAGAGTCCTTAATCATGAGTCTCGCAATTTAATACAAGCCAGGATCAGGCTACAGAAGTATACCTGAAACCAGTATGTTGACTTGTTACGTCCTGTAATTTCAAAGACGCCCGCTACTCCCCCATGGAAGTGATTTGATTATGTTTTATGATTATGCCATAGAAGAGAATATCAGGTCAATAATTAGCTTACGGAAATGCCTGTGGAAGGCCATCTAATCGTTACTTTTATGATAATTTAAATTGCATTTTAGAGTATTTTTTGCTTTTTAGAGTAGTGACTTGAATAATTTATTTATATTATAATGTTGTTAGTAAAGACTAACGTAAAGAAAATGTATTTTTGGAGGTTAGTATGAGTGATAAGCAGGACACCCGCGAAATGCTTGTAAGCGGAAATGCGTTTAAGACAATGCTCACTCTGAGTGTGCCGGCTGTACTCGGTATGGTTGTTATAGGGCTCTATAATTTTATGGATGCCGTTTTTGTTGGTCAGATGGTTGGACCAGTTGCAATGACTGCAGTAAAGGTTTCTTATCCTTTTACTCTTATTAACAGTGGTATTGCAACCTTAATCGGGCAGGGCTCTGCTTCTGTTCTTTCCCGTGCAATTGGTGAACGCGATAAAGATACCGTTGACCGTATAATGGGAAATCTTATTTCTTTTGTAACACTTCTTTCTACAATCGTAATTGTTGTTGGTTTGATTTTTACACGCCAGCTTTTGACTCTTGCCGGAGCAGAAGGCCAAGTTCTTGAACAGGCTGTTCGTTACCTGCGTATTGTTTTCTGCGGTTCACTTTTTGTAAACCTTGGCCAGTCTACAAATATGATTATGCGAGGGGAAGGTAAACTTAAAAAAGCAATGATTATTATGGCAACAAGCGCCATCCTCAATATCATTCTTGACCCGATTCTGATTAAAGTATTTGGTGCAGAAAATGGTGTTCTGGGAGCTGCCGTTGCAACAATCGTTTCTCAGTTTGTTTTGATGTGCATGTCCTTCTTCTATTTTATCAAAAAGAGCGATAATGTACGCATTCATAAGGTTAGATTTGAAGGCAAGCTTGTAAAGCCTGTTTTGAGCGTAGGTGTTTCTGCAATGCTTATGCAGGTAATGTCTATGGTTCAGCAGACAATTCTGTATAACACTGCAGCAAAGTGGGGCGGAAGTGAGTGGCAGACAATTTTAGGTGCATCGCTCAGTCTTCAGGCTTTTGCCTTTATTCCTCTTTGGGGTATCAGTCAGGGATTCCAGCCTGCAATCGGTACAAACTACGGGGCAAAGCTTTTTGACCGTGTTGGTGCCTTTACAAGAACCTTTATGATTTCTGCAACTGTTGTAGCTCTGCTTTTCTACATTCCGATTATGTGCTTCCCTGTAAAAATGCTTTCAATGTTTATTACTGATGCAGCAATTGTTGAAATCGGTGCACCTATGCTCCGTGTAATTTTTGGTGCTTACATCTGTTACGGAGTTTTGATTCTTTCTATCACATTCTTCCAGGCAATCGGTAAGGCTGGTGGAGCTTCTGTTCTGGCTCTTGCAAGACAGCTTGTTCTCTTTTTGCCGCTGGTTGTAATTTTGCCACATCTTGCTGGTCTTGGTGTAAAGGGTGTTTTCTATGCCCAGCTTATAACAGACCTTGTTGTTCTTTTAATTGCAATTATTCTGATGGTGAATGCCTTTAGAAATATGAAGAAAAATTAAGAGAGGGTTATTATGAATAATATGCCGGCAGAAAAACTTTTTCAAACTTATATGGATTTAATCAGCAAGCGTGAAAGCGAAGAAATCTACCGGCTGAACGAGCCTATTGGCGAAGGCATTATGAAGCATTCTCATATTGCTAAAGGAATTGAACTCGTTTATTCGGAGCTGGAAAGTTATAGTCCTAACTATCAGGCAGAAAAGAAGGAAGTTGATGGACTTGAAATTATGTACATTGTCGATGGACACGGAGAGTTTGAACTTATGAACAGACAGTTTGCCAGTGGAGAAAAAGGCGATGTAATGATTTTCAACTGTAAGACAGGTGTAAAAAAAGCCATGCTTGGTAAAAGCGGAATGAACTGTATTAGCATCATTCTTTTTACCGAGGATACAATTTCTTTTTTGAATGATTTTCTTGGAACTAATGACTTTAGCAGCTCCGATTTTTTTAATGATATCAGAAAGAGTGACAGCGCCATGTGTTTTCCTTGTGGAGAGCTGCTTGAAAAACTTTTTCTGGAAACAATCAGACTACCGGCGGTTTATTCAAAATATACGGTCAGACTTGCTGTAGTACACGCAATAATTCTGTTGATTCAAAAGTTCAGAGATAAAGATGGATATGATGTACGCATAAAAAGCGATACACCGGATGCATATTTTAGTGGTTCAACAGGGCGTAAGGTTCAGAATGTCCGACGAATTATCAACTCAAATCTAGAAAAAGAAATCTCGATTGAAGAGTTAGCTGGAAAAGTTAATCTTAACCGTACCACGCTTCAAAAGGTTTTTAAGGAAATGTACGGGCTTACAATAAATGAATATCGAACTAAGGCCAGGCTTCAGCTTGCTAAAAATCTGCTTGCTTCTACTGAGCTTTCCATAACGGAAATTGCAGGCCGATCGGGGTATGCAAACGCAAGTAAGTTTACAGAGGTGTTCAAGAAAAATGAAGGCATGCTTCCAAAGGACTGGAGAAAATAATTTTATGTTACTTGCGATTGTTTGTTGTGTTAGTAAAGACTAACTAGTTGACAAATTAAATAAATAATTATATTATCCTCCGCGTTAGTAATAACTAACAAAGGAGTAAAAATGATTAAATTAAAAAAAATGGTGATTGCAGCCACTTTGTGTGCCTTCACCGCAGCTTTTTCATTTGCACAGGAAGTTGCATTTGAAAACAAACTTTCATCTGGTATCGTTGATATTAATATAACAGAAGACAATACTGCCACTGCATTTGCCGGATTTGAAAATGAAACAACAGCAGAATACTCTTCTGAGCAAATTGATATGGGATTGACATTAAAATTCAATATTGCTAAAGAAGATGATGATGCCTTGTCTATTGGAGCCGAAAACTTTGTAGATGATTATTTTATAGAATTCCGTCCGATGGAATTATTGGGAATCGGTTTTCATAAGGGGTATGCAGTAGCAGGTTCTTATCTTCCTTGCTTTGATGGAGAAATTGAAGCCGCAAACATAGGAAGTGATTTTGGACTTTTTGTGCGCCCACTCGAAGGACTTGTTCTTTCTGCTGGTATTGATTTTATAAGCTATTTTGGACGGGAAGGAAAGAAGCCTCTATTTAATGCAGGTGTAGAATACGCAGTAGGTGAGACTGTCGCCTTTGGTGCAGCCTTCCGTAATATTATTTCTGGCGAACGTTCTTTTGGAGCTTTTGCTTCATTTACTGGGCTTGAAGGTTTAACATTTAATGCTGGTTTTTCTTACAATGGTGAAATTGAAGATTATAACATTTCTGGTAATTTAATTAATGCAGCGGTAATGTTCAATAAAGATGCAATCGGAATCTTTGCTGATCTTGTATTTGCTGTTGGTGGAGAGGAAGATGAAGCCAATGAATTATATACAGCAGCAACAATAAGCTACCAGATCACAGAAGCTTTATCTGCAAGCTTATACGGTAGTTTTACCACAGATTTTGATAAGGATGATAGCTGGACAATAGGAATTAATCCTTCTGTAGAATATATGATTAATGAACATAATTCTGCAGGAGCTGGTGTACTTATAAACCTTATGAAAACTGTAAAAACAATATCTATTCCTATTTATTGGAAATATAATTTCTAAAATAGATTTTTAAATCTCAAATCCTAACTTTTTTCCGGTTGTATTTTTTTTGTACAACCGGTTTTCTTTTTTAAAACTCCAAATAACAATTTTCACTCCATTCTGCAATTAATTTTATCTAAATAATTAACGTTAGACTTGACTAACCATTTGCAGATTTTTATTCTTAACAGAAAGTTAGTAGTAACTAACTAACAAAAGAGGTTTATATGTCAAATAAAAATCGTAAACCTGCAAAACGTAGCCTGGTCGGCTGGATTTTTTATTTTGCAGGAAGTAAAAAGGGGCAGTACATAGTCAGTGTATTTTTTGCCCTTTTAAGTGTGGCCTGCTGTATTGCACCATACTTTATTATTGCACGAATTGTTCAGCAGCTTTTAGCTGGAGTTCGTGACTGGCACTTGTTTTTAAAAGAGTGTGGTATCACGGCAGCCTTTTGGGCGGGTAATGTGCTCTTTCATGCAATTTCTACAAGCATGAGTCATATTGCAACCTTTAATCTGCTTGGTAATATCAGAAAATCAATGTGCGACAAGCTTACAAGGCTTCCGCTTGGAACTGTTCTTGATATGCCCTCTGGTTCTCTCAAAAACATTATCGTTGAGCGCATAGACAGCATGGAAACAACACTGGCACATATTGTTCCTGAATATACTTCGAACATTATTTTGTCGGCTGTACTTGTTGTTTATCTTTTTGTTCTGGACTGGCGGCTGGCACTTGCTTGTATGGCAGTTGTTCCTGTGGGAGTTATTGCCATGTGTTTTATGATGAAGGATGGTCCAGCCCGCTTTAAGTATGCACTTGATAAAACAAAGGCCCTTAACGATACTGCCGTTGAATACATAAATGGTATTGAAGTAATAAAAGCCTTTGGAAAATCAAAGTCCAGCTATGAGCGTTTTGTTGTTGCAGCTCAGGAAGGTTCGGCTTGCTATGTAGAATGGATGCGCGACTGTATCTGGCCTCATGCAATTGCAACAGTTGTAACTCCAACTTTACTTTTTTCACTTCTTCCAATTGGCGGCTTTATGTTTTTGCACGGCACTATAGATGCTTCACTTTTTATTACAGTGATTGTCCTTGCCGTCAGTGCAATTCAACCTTTTCTTGTTGCCTTTACCTACCATGATGATATTGCAAAAGCCGGTGCCATTTTTGGAGAGGTTGGTGCTATCATGACATTGGATGAACTTAAGCGCCCTGAAGTTGATGTAAAGAAGCCTGCTGATAATTCTATTGTGCTTAAGGATGTTAGGTTCAGCTATCATAAAGGTATTGATGGAGAAGAAAAAAAAGAAATCCTGCATGGTATAAACATGACTCTTCCACAGGGCAGCTACACCGCCTTTGTCGGTCCAAGTGGTTCGGGAAAATCTACAATTGCCCGTCTTATTGCATCTCTCTGGGATGTAGATTCCGGTTCGGTTGAAATTGGCGGAGTAAACATCAAGGACTTGTCACTTCAGGAATACAACAGCCGCGTTGCTTATGTTTCTCAGGATAACTTTTTGTTTGATATGAGCGTTCGTGAAAATATTCGTCTTGGCCGCCAGAATGCTACAGATGCAGAGGTTGAAGAAATTGCCCGCAAGGCCGGCTGTTATGATTTTATCATGTCGCTTGAAAAAGGCTTTGACACAATCGTTGGTGGAAGCGGTGCACACCTCAGTGGTGGTGAACGTCAGCGTATTGCAATTGCCCGCGCAATGATGAAGGATGCGCCAATCGTAATTCTTGATGAAGCTACAGCCTACACAGACCCTGAAAACGAAGCAATTATTCAAAAGTCAGTTGCCCAGCTTGTAAAAGGCAAGACTCTCATTGTAATTGCCCACCGCCTTTCAACAGTAAAGGATGCAGACAAGCTTTATGTAATTAAGGATGGTGTAATCGACAGCGAAGGAACCCACGAAGAATTGCTGGCAAAGAAGGGACTTTATGCAAACATGTGGGAAGCACATATTAGTGCTAAGGACGGTGAATAATGTTCGAAACTTTAAGAAACTTTTTTAGATTTTGTGATAAAGAAAACCGTAAGAAATTTTACGGCTCAATTATAGTTGGAATAGTTAATGCCTTTTTTATGGCATTGCGAATTGCCGCTGTTGCAGTAATGCTACGCGGAGTTATTGGAACTGCAGTAGAAGGCCAGTCCTTTGAAAAAAGCACAATCTGGATTTCGTTTGCAATAATCTGTGTAAGCGTTTTGGGCAGCATTATCACCACAAAGTTTACTGCAATGTGGCAGTGCGAAGGCGGTTACAGAACCTGCGCCAAAAAACGTATTGAAATTGCAGAACATCTGCGCTATATGCCAATGGGGTACTTTAATGAAAACAGCCTTGGCGAAATCACATCAGTTACAACTAACACAATGGAAGCCCTCAGCGACGTTGCTACCCGCGTTGTAATGATGGTTCTCAAAGGTCTTCTGGAAACAGTATTCATCATCGTTATGATGTTCTTTTTTGACTGGCGTATTGCACTTATTGCTCTTGCAGGTTTTGCGCTTTTCCAGTTTGTAAATGTTTTCCTGCGTCTTTCTGTAAAAGGCATTCAGGATCAGAAAATCAAAGACGATACAGAAGAAGTAGGCAAGGTTCTTGAATACATTCAGGGAATTGCTGAAGTAAAGGCTTATAACATCAGCGGTGAACGCCGTAAAGATTTGAACAATGTTATAAACAAGCGTGTAAAAAGTCTTATTAAAATGGAGCTGCGCTTTATTCCTTTTGCAAACCTTCAGTCGCTTGTAGCAAAGCTCAGTGGTGTTGCAATTATGATTGCTTCGCTTTACTTCTACCTCAACGGCAGCATGGTTCTGGCCGACTGCTGTACAATGCTTGTTTGTGCCTTCATGCTGTTTAATGCCCTTGATGTAGGCGGAAACTTCTCTGCATTGCTTCGTACAGTAGATCTTTGTGTTGAGAAGGCAAATAAGATTTTGGCGCTTCCTACAATGGATATTGAGGGTGCTAAGAATGTGGTCGACGCAAACAAAAACGGTCCTCTCATCCAGGCTACCAACATCGACTTTGCTTACGACAAAAAGAAAATCATCGACAATATTTCTCTTGCAATTCCAGAGCACACGACTACAGCAATTGTAGGTCCAAGTGGTGGCGGTAAAACAACCTTCTGTCATCTGCTTTCCCGCTTCTGGGATGTAGATAAAGGTACTGTAACACTCGACGGAAAAGATGTCCGCGATTACAGCATGGATAACCTTATGAAAAACTTCAGCTTTGTTTTCCAGAATGTTTATCTTTTCCACGACACAATTGCAAATAATATCCGCTTTGGCCAGCCGGACGCTCCAATGGAAAAAGTTATTGCCGCTGCAAAAAAAGCCTGTTGCCACGACTTTATCAGCGCCCTCCCGGATGGCTACGATACCGTAATAGGCGAAGCAGGAGGCAGTCTTTCAGGTGGAGAACGCCAGCGTATTTCCATTGCCCGCGCCATTATGAAAGACTCCCCTATCATCATTCTTGATGAAGCTACTGCAAACGTTGACCCGGAAAACGAACGCGATCTCATGCAGGCAATTAAAGAGCTCACTCAGGAAAAAACAGTTATTATGATTGCCCACCGCCTCAAGACAGTCCGCAATGCTGACCAGGTTGTTGTAATAGATAAAGGCCGCATTGTAGAACAAGGTAAGCATGATGACCTTGTTAAGCTTGGTGGAATCTACGCCCGCTTTATTGACTCTCGTAAAGAAGCAGTTTCTTGGAAACTGTAATCTTTTAACTTGACAAGTTAGGCATGGCTAACTAAAATAAATCAATTAGTTAGCCTGTGCTAACTGTTAAGAGGAAACAAAACCATGAAAAAATTATCAGAACTCGCAAAGGACGAAAGGGGTGTAATCGCGTCAATAAATGGCGATGCTCGTTTTGTCAGCAGAATTACTTCTATCGGGCTAACACCTGGTTGCAGTATTACAATCATCAAAAACGAAAAGAGAAGACCAATTCTTTTGTATTCACGCGATACAATGATTGCATTAAATCGCAATGAATGTGACTGGATCGAAGTTGAAGAAGTATCTGAAAAGTCTGAGAGGATTGCTGTATGACAGATAAAAATGAAACAGTCATTGCACTTTTAGGACAGCCGAACTCTGGTAAATCAACTTTGTTCAATGCGCTTACCGGTATGAAACAGCATGTCGGTAACTGGCCGGGAAAAACGGTAGAAAAAAAAGAAGGAAGCTTTGAGCATAATGGAAAAAAATATCTTGTTGCAGATCTTCCGGGAACATACAGTTTAAGTGCAAACTCAGATGAAGAAATAATTACACGTGGTTATATTGCGAGCGGTAAGGCGGATGTTATTTGTATTCTTGCTGACAGTTCTCAGCTTGAACGCAGTTTGTATATGCTTGCTGATTTTGCGGGAATTACAGTCCCTTGTTTTTTGGTTTTAAATCTTGATGATGTTGCTAAAGAACAGGGAAAAATAATTGATGCTGCTGGAATTTCTGCAAAGCTGAAAATTCCTGTAATCAGTTTTTCTGCTCAGGATAAAAAACAGTATGTAAATTTTTACAAAGCACTTGAAGAGTCTGTAAATAACAAAACTGTTTTAGACAGCTCACTTTTAATCAAAAAATATGAGCAGATTGATGGCTACAAAAAAATAAAACAGTATATTCAGAAAAATATTATTTCCGGATATTCTGCAAACTGGCTTTGTACAAAGGCCGTAGAAGGTGATAAGCCTGTAATTGCAAAGATAAAGTCAGAATTGCTTCCAAGTGAAGAGCCTGGTTTTGAAGAAGCTGTTGCGAAAATCGAAAAAGGGATTTTAAAAACAGGGCAGGCAAAGTTTAACTGGATAGATGAAATTCTTTCTGGCTCAGTAA
>JAEEGJ010015041.1_pt1 | contig 18170 bp, 14 predicted proteins | sample 8958761 | NCBI WGS metagenome assembly JAEEGJ01 (sample SAMN16246546, study PRJNA631951) | gut metagenome | biome: gut microbiome; feature: rumen; material: RS-attached | host: Bos | place: Iran: Karaj | collected 2018-10
CCTTCCTTCTTTAATCATATGCATGTACTTCAAGCACTCTACATAACCATGTTTCTTTTGTTTTCTATCAGACATAATAAACCCCGAAAATTTTTTGTCTAACTTTCGGGGTTCACTTCAGTCAGGGCTTCCGTTTCTTTGCGTCTGGACGAAAAAGCGTGAGTCCATTCTTAAAAAAAAGGTGAAAAAGAAGCCCCTGATTATAGAATTTCTATTATAGAATTTGTATAATTGAAAATTTATTTGTATTTTTGCGCCCAAAACAGCGCATTATGGAGAATCCTTTCTACATCACCGGCATCATTCCAGAACCTTATTTCTGCGATAGGGGGAAGGAGACTAAGTGGTTTGTAAGCACGCTTGAAAACAAAGCGCATATCCTGTTGACATCGCCCCGAAGAATGGGCAAGACGCAGTTAATCCGCCATGTGTATGAGCAACCATCCATCAAGAACAACTACTATACCTTTTATACGGATATATATCCTACTACCAGCCTGCACGAATTAGTATTGTTTCTTGGCAAGGAGATATACTCCGTACTGGTGCCCAAAGGGAAGACGGTGATTGATAAGTTCCTGGCAGGACTTCACTCCTTGGCAGGCAGTATCGGATACGACCCGACGAGCGGCCTGCCTACATTCGATATCAAACTGGGTGACATCCACACACCGGAGTTGACGCTGGAGGAGATATTCCGTTATCTGGAACAGGCTGACAAACCATGCATTTTCGCCATCGATGAGTTTCAGCAAATAGCCCAATACCCGGAGAAGAACGTGGAGGCTTTGCTGCGGGCGCATATCCAGAAGATGAACAATTGTCTGTTTATCTATGCCGGCAGCAACCGTCATATCCTGGAAAACATGTTCAACTCAGCGGCTAAGCCTTTCTACAATAGTGCGGAGCAGCTATATCTTGACTGTATTCCGAAGGATGTTTATACGGCTTTTGCCAATGAGCAGTTCTCAAAAGCTGGCAGAAAGATACAGCCTGAGGCCGCATCGCATGCCTACGACCTCTTTGAAGGCCACACCTACTACGTCCACAACGTGCTCCACAACGCATTTGCCTATCTGGATCCCGACAAGGTCGTTGATGAGTCGGGCATCAATAAGACGCTGAGCGACATCCTGGAAGAGAAGGGTCGAGCCTTTGCCTCAGTCATGAACCAGCTCAACTATCAGCAGAAAGAGACGCTGGTTGCCATTGCCAAAGAAGGCAAAGCCAGCGGTGTCACCTCTGCCCGTTTTGTGAAGAAGCATGCACTCAAATCGCCCAGCTCCGTACAGTACGCTATCAGCACTTTGCTGGAGAAACAACTTCTGACCTATCAGAATGAGGAACACACAAAGATTTACAGCGTTTCCGACCGATTCCTGCAAATGTGGATTTGCAGGATGTATTGAGGTCATACTAAGTTTGAGGAGCCAAAAGAGAGAACGGGAGCCGGAACACATCCGACCCCCGTTTTCCCTGTTTCCCTGTTTCTCATGGGTATAAGAATCCTGTGCATCTTAAAAAAGGCAGCGTATCGATCTATAGCGCGTACAATAGAATACCCAGCACCTTGTCCACATCGAACAAGATGCTGGGTTTCTTCATTACCGAGGCCTCATACTCTCGGCGTTATATTATCTTTCATTCTGCCATCTTGATGTTTACAATTACCTCATTTTCTTCATGATCTTTGAGACTAAGCGTATAAGATAAATTCTCTACGCCATTGTTGCCGCTACAAGTACCACTAAATCCAAATCCGCTTACTCCATTTACTTTTTTACCTGAGTAAACAAATTCTTTTTTACTTGCGTAACCTTTAAATGGTATATTGCTTGCCTTAAAATTCGTTTTTTCTTCACCCCAAGATGAACTGCTACTATCCTTATAATAATTACGCAGATTTAAATCTACAGATTTTATTACCCAATTCTCATATACATCTGAGATATTTTCTATCTCAATTATAGCAGTTGCATCTTTTTCGCGCGTTATTGATGATTCTTGTGATTTCTCATCAAAAGAGCATGAAATACGCATGTAGTTATTAGTCTCTTCTACAATTTCAAATTTATTAAGCGTTACGAAATAACTTGGCAAAATTGACCAATAATCATTTGTCACATCTTCATGCCCTGCCCACATGAAATGAACGTTGGGTTCTATACGGATACTCTCAATCGCAAGTTTAACATCACTTCCTTCTCCTGCCTTTTGCGTGATGGGAATAGCCTTGAAGGCTACTTGATCGAGAGATTCGACATTTTGATAATCTGTTCCAAAGGCATAGATGACAGCCGTACGCTCTTCTCCTGTCTCGTTAGGAGCTACCTTGACGGTAATCGTAGCATCATCATTAGCAGTGGCAGTCAGCCACGAATCATATTTCTCGTCAGAGGTAACACCACAATATTTGTAGCTCTTGATGTCAACCTTTACAGTCTTTTCACCACCATTAGCATCGAACAAAAGCGAGGTGGGGCTGACGCCAATTGGTGTTAACTCTGTAGTATAGGCATCCTGTGTGTACTTGAAAGTATTTGTGACGGCTGGTTTGGCGTCGTTCTTATCCTTATAGCCTTCCAAGGTGAACGTGCCTTGACGCTCCTTATCCTCAAGGTTAGCCTTGGCATTGACTCTCACATGGACACCTCTGCCGGCGCTACCGTTGATCTCCAGCTGTACATCGCACCAGTCTAACTTCTCCGTTCTGGTCAGTTTCACATATTTACAGTTGGTCAGCACAATGGCTGTTTCAGAGCCAGCTTTGCATTCGAGCGTGAAGTTCGAAGGATTCAGATTGATATAGGGATCAATGCCGCCCTTGAGGATAATATTGTTCGTGCCTTCCACGAGTGTGACCCGCTTTGTCAGACGTTGTCCATTCTTCTTGATGACCGTAATCATCTTAGTACCAGGCGTTGTAGCTAATGAGAAATGTCCGTCGTAAGTGGGTGTACCAATATGTACCTGACCTGTGTTTTCGTCAGTAATAAGGATCATCTTTCCCTCAGAGGAGAAATCGGTCTCGATATTAAGGATGGCCAGATTGTCCTCCTTCGCCAACTTATCCTTCTTTTCCTCTGCTGCTTCAGGGTCGTCGCCAGCATCATCCTCATTTTCGGTACATTGTTTTACCACCCAGCTCAGCATTTCTTCTGTTGCCTGATCAACCAGTTCCTTTTCGAAGCCAGCATCATCGCCAAAGGCTTCGCCAATGGCGGTTTTGATATCGTCTTTTAAGCTATTGAGGATATATTCATTCCAGCCTTGCCAATCAGGCTTGCCCTGAAGCGTTTTTCGCATCAGTTTCAGCTTCGTGATCTTATTCCCGATAGCGTCGCTCCACTCCATAATCTTAGCTCCCCAGCCGCCTGCCAATTTGTCTACACCAGACAGATAAAGATTTCCTGCTGCCACAGCCACCTTACTACTCACGCGATAGGCCGATTTTCCATATTCAATATGACCCGTAAAGGCAACAGTTGCGTATTCACCCACAGCGTTGTTTGGCTGGTCAGCCATCAATAAGCCTTTATCTCGCCAGATATGACTGATATTTAATGCATAACTGGTCAACTCACCGTTATTCAACTTATTGAAGAAATCCTTCGCATCCTTCGCGCCTATCTTTTTGGCATACTCTGGTTCTTGAGAACAATAGAAGTCATAAAGCTGCTTCTGTGCGTCAGCATTACCATAGGCATTGATTGAAAGGAGCACATCCTTTACTTTTTCCTGCTCTTTTTTCGCCTCTGCTCGGCCCGTGAAGAGAATATCCCTGAGATCTCCCAACCAGCCATCACGCGTAGCAGACGGTTTCATGACTCTGGTTTCGTCAAGCCGTCCCAGTGCAGCTTCATATTCTTCCTCCTTACCTAACATATCTGTAAGAAGCTTCATAGTTGGACCGACATCGGTCTTGGGACCAACACCACAGAAGGGTTTGTCTCCCTCACCGCCATTACTGAGCATCTTGACAAACTCCTGTCGCACGCGTTCCATTTTAACAGAAAGATCTACCAGCAAGTCCAGGTCGGCTTCCTTGACATCGTCATCAGTCACCCAGACATCAGGTTCTGGCACTTCGGTTATAACACCGCTGTCAACATTGATGGTCGACTCATCTTTAGTTTTTTCGCATGAGGCAAAGCCTAACAACAACATCATTAAGCCCATCATGCAAATGGTTTTCTTTTGAAATCTTTTCATAATACTCATGGTCATCTTTGTTTTAATGATTAATATTGATTGTCGCAAAAATAAGAAAAAAAGGGATATATCGACTCACAAATCATGAATTTCGACTAACAAATCATGAATTGTGAGTCTATTTTAACATTTCACTATGAAATCACTAAAAACAAGCTCTCTGAGATGTGCCTGACTCCCGTTTTAATAAATTACCCCGCTGTCAGCGCTGTCATCGTCATCGAAGGCTCCGGTGATGTGGAAACGTAACACTTGAAGGGGGTATCCGCAATGTTTGGTCTCCGAATCAGTATCATTTGCGGGTGTTTGTCAGCGTTCATGGGGGTGTCAGCGGTATCGTAGTCAGCGGATGCGCCTTGATGAATGTAAAGATATTTGATTGTTTGTCACACAATAGACCAGACTGTGGATGGTGTATTTGCGGAAATTGCTCTGTATCAAGCGGTTTGGAGGACGCCTAGGAAAAACGGGCGCGCTGGGCAGGAAAAATTTGCGGAATAACTAGGGCGCAAATTTGCTACTATTAATGGGCGCAAATTTTAGTATTAATCGTAGCAATCGCCATCATTAATACTTTCTAGCATAGTTACGATAATTGTAAAGAAAATTGCATTCAACAGGAAGAATGATGGCAACCGATGACAGCAAATCGATGACAATCGATGACGATGACAGCGATGACAATGGGGGTATTTATATTTTTATCGTCGTGACGCGATTTGCAGAGCTACTTATTAATATATTTATATATATAAATATATATAAGTAGAAGTCTATTCAACCACTCCGTCTAGAAAACAAATAGGGGTAGCGGTGTCATCGTCAGCGGTGTCATCGGTGACATCGTGCCTTTTCCTGAATAATTATACACAAAGACAGCGTATCGGCAGAAAATGAGAGAAGATTTATGCAAAAAGATGGGATAATGTGACGATTTGTCGGATATTTGCCGTAACTTTGCAACCGATTTTATAATAAGGAACACATCTATGAAGTTATTCGACGTATATCCGCTCTTCGACGTGAATATCGTGAAGGGCCAAGGTTGTAAGGTATGGGATGACAAAGGACAGGAGTATCTGGACCTCTACGGGGGGCACGCCGTGATCAGCATCGGGCATGCCCATCCGCACTATATCGAGAAGATCACAGAACAGGTCAGCAAGTTGGGGTTCTACTCTAACTCCGTCGTGAACAAGCTGCAGGTGGAGCTCGCAGAGCGCCTGGGCAGGATCTCGGGCTACGACGACTACCAGCTGTTTCTCATCAACAGCGGTGCCGAGGCCAACGAGAACGCACTGAAGCTGGCCTCGTTTACTAACGGCCGCACACGGGTGCTCTCTGCCGAGAAGGCTTTTCACGGACGTACCTCACTGGCTGTCGAGGTGACCAACAATCCGAAGATCATCGCACCTATCAACGACAACGGGCACGTGACCTATCTGCCGATGAACGACCTGCCTGCCTGGGAGGCTGAACTGCAGAAGGGTGATGTCTGTGCCGTCATCCTGGAGTGTATTCAGGGTGTGGGCGGCATCAAGCTCGCCACCAAGGAGTTTGCTCAGGGTTTGGCAGCAGCCTGCAAGAAATATGGCACGATTCTGATCTGCGACGAGATCCAGTGCGGCTACGGGCGCAGCGGTAAGTTCTTCGCTCACCAGTGGCTCGATATCCGTCCTGACATCATCACCGTCGCCAAGGGCATCGCCAACGGTTTCCCGATGGGCGGTGTGCTGATTTCGCCTGAGTTCAAGCCCGTCTATGGACAGCTGGGCACTACGTTTGGTGGCAATCACCTCGCCTGTGCAGCAGCATTGGCCGTACTCGACGTGTTCGAAGAGGAGCATCTCGTGGAGAATGCTCACGAGGTGGGTGAATATCTCATCAAAGCGTTGACGAATCTCAGAAACGAAGAATTGAAGGAGAAAGAGAGGAGTCACATCCTCGACGTTCGCGGACGAGGCCTGATGATCGGCATCGACCTGGACATCCCCCACAAGGACGTGCGCCAGCCACTCATCTATCAGGAGCACTGCTTCACGGGTTGTGCAGGCACGAACATCCTTCGTCTGTTGCCGCCACTTTGCTTGACAAAGGCCGACGCCGACGACTTCATCAACCGACTAAAGAAAACACTATGAGCAAGATAGCAATGATAGGCGCTGGCGCTATGGGCGGCGCCACCGTAGAAGGCCTCATCAAAGGCCAGTATTTCAAGAATGAGGACATCACCGTAGCCGACCCCAGCGAGGCCGTGATCGAAAAGTTTGCCCAGAAGGGGGTATCGGTGACCACCGACAATCAGTTGGCCGCCGAGGGTGCAGACATCGTCTGTGTCGTCGTGAAGCCTTGGTTGGTCGAGAAGGTGCTCAAGGGTATCAAGGACGTGCTTAATCCGCAGAAGCAACTGCTGATCGTGATTGCAGCGGGTGTACCCTCGCAGAATATCAAGGAGTGGTTGGGCGAACAGTGCCCCCCACTGTTCCTGATCATCCCCAACATCGCCATTGCCGAACTGTCGTCGATGACCTTCATCGTACCCGTCGGCACCACAGAGGCCCAGACCAAGACCGTCGTCAGCATCTTCGACGAGATGGGCGACACGCTGATTACCGACGAACAGCATCTGGCAGCAGGCACTACCCTCGCCTCTTGTGGCATCGCCTACGCCATGCGCTATATCCGCGCGGCTTCTGAGGGCGGTGTAGAACTCGGTTTCAAGGCCGACGACGCCAAAAAGGTCGTGATGCAGACGATGAAGGGAGCCGTCGATCTGTTGCAGGCCAGCGGCATGCATCCTGAGCAGGCTATCGACTTGGTGACCACGCCTGGTGGTGTCACCATCAAGGGCCTCAACGAGATGGAGCATGCAGGCTTCACCTCAGCTGTCATCCGCGGCCTCAAAGCAGGAGTTAAATAAAAGGAAAAGTGAAAAGTGAATAGTGAAGAATTGAAGTAATATTAAGATATGGACGAACAATTGAAGCAAATCGGCGAGCGTCTGCGCGGACTGCGCGATGTGCTCGACATCCCAGTGAGCGAGATGGCAGAGACCATCGGTATCTCTTCGGAGAAGTATGAGGATATAGAAAAGGGCGAGGCTGACATCACCATCTCGAACCTGATGAAGATCGCCAAGAAGTACGGTATCTCGACAGAGGAGCTGATCTTCGCCGAGACCCCCCACATGAAGAGCTACTTCGTGGTGCGCGACGGACAAGGTGTGAGCATCGAGCGCACCAAGGCGTATAAGTACCAGTCGCTAGTGTCTGGCTTCGTAGGCCACAAGGCCGACGTATTCATCGTGACCGTCGAGCCGAAGCCCGAGGCACATGTGGTCTATAAGAATACACACCCTGGACAGGAGTTCAATATGGTGTTGGAGGGTAAGATGGAACTCTACATCGGTGGTAAGACCATCGTGCTGGAAGAGGGCGACTCCATCTACTTCGACTCCACCAAGCCCCACGGCATGCTGGCGGTAGGCAACAAACCCGTCAAATTCCTTGCATTTACAGTAGAATAAACACAAACACTATGATAGAAAGATTTTTAAAACAGACGAAGTTCACGTCTGTTGAAGACTACAACAAGAACCTGGAGTTCATCATCCCCGAGAACTTCAATTTCGCCTACGACGTGATGGACGCGTGGGCAGAGGAGGCCCCTGAGAAGCTGGCCATCCTGTGGACAAACGATCAGGGCGAGGAGATTCGCACGACCTACGGTGAGCTGAAGGAGCAGTCGGACCAGGCCGCCAGTTACCTGATGTCGCTGGGCATCGGCAAGAACGACCCCGTGATGCTCATCCTGAAGCGCCGCTATGAGTGGTGGGTGGTGATGCTCGCCCTCTGCAAGATCGGCGCCATCGTTATCCCAGCTACCCACATGCTGACGAAGAAAGATATCATCTACAGAAATACCCGTGCCTCTGTGAAAGCCATCATCTGCGTGGATGATCCTTACGTGGTAAGTCAGATTCAGGCTGCTATGTCGGAGAGTCCGACGGTGAAGCAGTATATCACGATTACCGATCACGGTAAGCCCATCCCCGAGGGTTTCCACGACTGGCAGACGGAATGGAAGCAGGCCCCGAAGTTTGAGAAACCCGCCTTCGTCAACTCCAACGACGACACGATGCTGATGTACTTCACCAGCGGCACCAGCGGAGAGCCCAAGATGGTGGCTCACGACTATCTCTATGCGATGGGCCATCTCTCAACAGGCGTGTTCTGGCACAACCTCCACGAAGGCTCACTCCACCTCACCGTAGCCGATACTGGCTGGGGCAAGGCCGTATGGGGCAAGTTCTACGGACAGTGGTTTGCTGGCGCGACAGTCTTCGTGTTCGACCATGAGAAGTTCAATGCCGACACGCTGCTGCGTCAGATTGAGAAATACAAGGTGACCTCGTTCTGTGCACCTCCCACCATCTATCGTTTCATGATTCGCGAGGACCTCTCGAAGTACGACCTCTCGAGTCTGGAGTACTGTTGTACAGCCGGCGAGGCCCTGAACCCTGCCGTCTTCGACAAGTTCTACGAGAAGACAGGCATCAAGATGATGGAGGGCTTCGGACAGACAGAGACCACGATGACCCTCGGCACCTTCCCCTGGATGGAGCCGAAACCCGGTTCGATGGGTATCCCAAACGCCCAGTACGACATCGATCTGATCCGTGCTGACGGCACGCCCTGTGAGGATGGTGAGAAGGGCGAGATTGTGGTGCGCGTAGGCGACCGCAAGCCCATCGGCCTCTTCAAGGAGTACTACCGCGACCCAGAACTCACCCGCGAGGCTTGGCACGACGGACTCTATCACACTGGTGATATGGCCTGGCGCGACGAAGACGGCTACTACTGGTTTGAGGGTCGTATCGACGACGTCATCAAGTCGAGCGGCTACCGCATTGGTCCGTTCGAGGTAGAGAGTGCGCTGATGACCCACCCCGCTGTCGTAGAGTGCGCCATCACAGGTGTTCCCGACGACATCCGAGGCATGGTGGTGAAGGCTACCGTCGTGTTGGGTAAGGAGTGGAAGGACAAAGCTGGCGACGACCTCGTCAAGGAACTGCAGCAGCACGTGAAGAAGGTGACTGCCCCCTATAAGTATCCCCGTATCGTCGAGTTCGTCGATGAACTGCCCAAGACCATCAGTGGCAAGATCCGTCGTGTGGAGATTCGCCAAAAGGACGCGAAATGAGTAAGAGAATCGTTATTAAGGTAGGCTCGAACGTACTGACGAGACAGGACGGGAAGCTCGACGTCACCCGTATGTCGGCACTCGTCGATCAGATAGCCTGGCTCAAGAAACAGGGGTACGAGGTGATTCTCGTTTCCTCTGGAGCTGTGGCCTGCGGACGACGGGAGTTGAAAGTTGACCACTCGCTCGACTCAGTGGAGCAGCGACAACTGTACTCTGCCTTAGGACAAGTGAAGCTCATCGGTCTTTACTACGACCTGTTCCGCGAGTTCGGCATCCATGTAGGTCAGGTGCTGACGATGAAGGAGAACTTCCAACCTGGCGAACAGTATGAGAACCAGCGTGCCTGCATGAAGGTGATGTTGGAAAACGACGTGCTGCCCATCGTCAATGAGAACGATACGGTAAGCGTCACAGAGCTGATGTTCACGGATAACGATGAGCTCAGTGGTCTGATCGCCCAGATGATGGACGCCGACACCCTCATATTACTCTCCAATATCGACGGCATCTACAATGGTCATCCTGACGATCCGCAGTCGGAGATTATCCGCTGTGTGGCACCAGGTACTGATCTGAGTCAGTATATCAAGGTCGAGAAGAGCGCTTTCGGACGTGGTGGCATGCACTCGAAATACACCACCGCCAGCAAGGTATCGCAGGCAGGTATCCGTGTAATTATCGCCAACGGCGAACGTGAGAACATCCTGATCGACCTCATGGAGCATAAAGACGAAACACCACATACTGTATTTGAGATATGCAACTAAAAGAGACATTTGAACGCGTGAAGAAAGCCAGCAAGCGTCTGGCACTGCTGAGCGACGCCCAGCGCAATGACATCCTGAATGCCGTTGCCGACGCCATCATCGCCCAGCAAGACCGCATCTTGAAGGCAAACAGTGAGGATCTGGCCAAGATGGAACAGACAAATCCGCTTTATGACCGTCTGCAACTGACCCCAGAGCGCCTGAAAGGAATCGCTGGGGATATGCGCAACGTGGCAACACTGCCCACACCACTGGGTCACATCACCAAGCAGAAGACCCTGCCCAACGGTCTGCGTCTCTGTCGTGTCAGCGTACCCTTTGGCGTCATCGGCATGATCTACGAAGCCCGCCCGAATGTCACGTTCGATGTCTTCTCCCTCTGTTTTAAGAGTGGTAATGCCTGTGTGCTGAAAGGAGGCAGGGACGCCGACTGTTCGAATCGCGAGGAGGTGGCCTTGATTCACGAGGTGCTCCAGCAATTCGGCGTATCGGAAGATGTCGTTGCCCTGCTGCCTGCTACCCACGAGGCTACAGGCGAGATGCTGAACGCTGTCGGTTATATCGACCTCTGCATTCCACGTGGCGGCAGAAAACTCATCGACTTTGTGCGTGATACAGCCCGTGTGCCAGTGATCGAGACGGGAGCAGGTGTGGTGAACACCTACTTCGACAAGGACGGTGACTTGGAGATGGGCAAGGCGATTATCAATAATGCCAAGACCCGTCGAGTGAGTGTCTGCAATGCTCTCGACTGTCTGCTCATCCATGAGCGCCGTCTCAATGACCTACCTGCCCTCTGCCAGCAGATGGCCGAGAAACAGGTCATCATCTACGCAGACGACCAGGCCTACGCCGCCCTCAACGGCCAATACCCCCATCTGGAGCACGCCACAGAGGAAAGCTTCGGCACAGAGTTCATGGATTACAAACTGGCCATCAAGACCGTCGCCTCACTCGATGAGGCACTGACGCATATCGACGAGAACGGCAGTGGACACAGTGAAGCTATCATCACCCAAGACGAGCAGGCAGCGCGCCAATTCCAGACGCACGTCGATGCAGCCTGCGTCTATTGGAACGCACCTACCTCCTTCACCGATGGTGCCCAATTCGGACTCGGAGCCGAAATCGGCATCTCAACTCAGAAACTGGGTCCTCGCGGCCCAATGGCTCTTGAAGAGATCTGCACCTATAAGTGGCTCATCGAGGGCGAAGGACAAACACGTCCTTAAAAAGTAAAAAAGTAAAAAGGTAAAAAATATATGAAGACATTTATTAATGTAGAGGATATCGGCCCATTGGAGAAAGCAATGGCCGAGGCCATGGAGATCAAGAACGACCGTTACAAATATCAGCATCTGGGCAAGAACAAGACCCTGATGATGATCTTCTTCAATAACTCGCTGCGCACCCGTCTGTCCACCCAGAAGGCAGCCATGAACCTGGGCATGAACGTCATCGTGCTCGACGTGAATGCAGGCGCTTGGAAACTGGAGACAGAGCGTGGCGTCATCATGGACGGAGACAAGTCGGAGCACCTGCTGGAGGCTATTCCCGTGATGGGCTGCTACTGCGACCTGATCGGAGTACGCAGCTTTGCAGGACTGACAGACCGCGAGTACGACTACGCAGAGACTGTGCTGCAGCAGTTCATCAAATACAGCGGACGCCCTGTGTTCGCGATGGAAACGGCAACCGTACACCCCCTTCAGGCTTTTGCCGACCTCATCACTATCGAGGAGTATAAGACGGTGAAACGCCCAAAGGTCGTGCTGACTTGGGCCCCTCACTGTCGGGCTCTTCCACAGGCCGTTCCCAATAGCTTTGCACAATGGATGAATGCGGCTGATGTCGATTTCGTCATCACCCACCCCGAGGGCTATGAGCTCGATCCGAAGTTTGTAGGCAATGCCCGTGTGGAATACGACCAGAAGAAAGCCTTCGAAGGCGCAGACTTCATCTATGCCAAGAACTGGAGTAACCCAGGCGTGACCAACCCAGCAGACTACGGTAAGATTACCTCAAAGGATATGTCGTGGACTGTTGACACAGAACACATGTCATGGACCAACAACGGTAAGTTCATGCACTGTCTGCCCGTACGTCGTAACCTCATCGTTACAGACGACGTCATTGAGTCGCCCAACTCCATCGTCATCCCTGAGGCAGCCAACCGCGAGATCAGCTGTTCGGTAGTCATCAAACGAATGCTTGAAGCACTTTAAAACAAGGAGCTTCGGCCATTACCTCTTCTCGGCGGCCGCCTTGCGCAGCTGTTCATAGTCGTCGATTTTTTTCAGGTAATGCGTGCGGAAGTCCTTCCAATGATAATAAGGGGCTACGTCTGTCGGAATAGGCAACGTGGCCTCTTTTTCGTTCAGCAGCACCTTGAAAAGCACATCCTCATCATGGATATCCTTACGGTAGAAGATAAACTGCAAGTTGGAGCCCATAGGGAACACCTTAGACGCCCACCAGCCATTCTTCTCCACCTCCTCCAGATTGTTGGTTTCGAAGTCGAAGCCGTTGATACCTATCAGACAAGTGAGTGGCAGCAATACCGTCTCATGTCCAAAACGCAACTGCACCCCAGGCCGTTCCATCTTGAAGTGATCATCTGCATCACTGATGATCTGTCGCAGCAGATAGCGCTGGGTATAGGGCTGATGACCGCCATTCAGCGGACAAGGCCCATGCATCAGATACCACCACACATTCTCCCATTGCCAAAGACGGTAGATCTCCTTGGCTGTGAAGATGTCTGTCAGATAGGTCTCCTTGTAGAGATGCGTATTCATCTGGAACAATCCCATCTTGATGAGATAGTAGTTCAGCCAGATATCACTAATCACCCCTTTGACAGAATCAGGATGGACGAACAAGAGTTCCATCAGACGCTCGTTATGCTTTCGCGAGCCCATATACTCATCATAGGGAGTCTTTGCATCACCCCCCATACCATTCTTCCGCAAAACCGGATCCTGATGGTTCATATACCACATATCTTCCTGAGAAGCCTTCATCGAGATACGCAACTCGGGATTGGTCATCGTCATCACATTAAGGGCGGCACCCATTGACAGGATACAACGAGGAACAATCGTACTACGGGCGTCCACGATGGCTGGTCCCTCAAACACCTCAGGGAAATTCTCCATCATGCGTCGAGCGATGCCACGATGCTGCTTCTGCCCAAAACTGGTCAGGTCGCCCCAATGCTTCTCCGTATCAGCAAAGATGACCCGCATCACTTTCAGTGCCTTCTTGCCCACCTCTGTCAGTTCGTTCATACTGTCAGCCTTACAGAGCATATTATAGGGGATATCAAAACCCTTACGATTTTCAATATAGCGAGAGCCGTGACGCCCATAATGCGAGATATAGAACGGCACTTTTCCTTCAGGAGCTGGCGTCAGAACAGGCAGTGCAGTATCAGGATAGATACTGTAGTTACTGGCCGCAAAGCTATGATTAGCCTTGATGATCTCGAGAGCCTGCTGAGCATGACCAGCGGCAATCGACAGCCACAGTAAGCAAAGGGTCAATAGTCTATTTCTCATACGGCTCCAGTATTTTCTGATAATATGAATAGAAGTCACTCAGATGATAATAGGGAGCTACATCCGTCGGTAAGGGAAGTGTAGCTTCCTCTTCATTGAGAAGAACCTGCATCAATACATCTTTGTCATCAGGATTCCTACGATAGAGGATGAACTGAAGATTAGCTCCCATCGGACAAAGCCGATAGTCAGCCCACCCTTTCTTTTCGAGTGACTCCAGATGGTCGGTAGCCAGCCCATAGCCGTTGACGCCTAACAAACAGACAAATGGAATAAAACTTGTCTCATCAGCAAAATGAAATCTGGCCGCCGGTCTTGTTTGGAGGACAGTGTCAACCAAAGCGAATATATGGCGCAACAGCCTATGCTGCAGTGCCTGTTTCTTCTCCGCATGATGCACGTAGCCACCGTAGTTGAAATACAGCCAGGCATTCCGTTTCTTCCAATGATGATAGATTTCATCGCTGGTGAACAGGTCATACAGGGTCACTCTCCCTGCGAGGTTCGTGTTCTGAATATTACCAGCTATCTTGAAGAGTTGGTCGCCAAGCGTCGCAGCATTGACATGGGCACGTACATAGCCCGCATCGCTGAAGAGCGACTGTACAAGTCTGTCATCATCACTATACTTGTCTGCAAAGGCTTTATAGGCGGCTTGCGCTGCAGAATCCCCCCTGACCGCAAGACGACTCTCTTCCTGACGGTCCAGGAAATCGGAAAACGCCTGACTGGCATTACGATAGACACGGATGCGAGTGGTCTTTGCCACATGATTCATCGTATATTCCATCGACAGCATTGAGCATGTATTCCTCAGACTAAGCGCCCCGAGGCGCTGGGCATCCTTATTGAATATCTCTGGGAAACGCTCTTCCATCCGCCATACGATCTCACGCATCTGACGGATGCCTATATCTGTCAGCTCACCCCAATGGTTATTGGCATCGTCACGTATCAGTTTCAGCCGATGGAGGACATCCTGCCCAAGCGGTGTCAGTTTGCCGATACTGTCCGCACTAAGCAATACTTCATAGGGTGCATTGTAGTCGCTCGGCTTACCGAGATAGCAGGAGCCGTGACGACCATAGTGAATGATGGCAAACGGTTTCTTGTCTTTTGGCGCCGGTGTCAGTCCCCTACCCGAATGACTGGGATAAGCCACGTCGCATCCCGCGGAGCGAGCGACATCCTGAGCCAGTTCCTCTTTTACAGACAACTTGCCATGCATGAGATAGGCAGCCACACGGTCGGCTATGTTCTTCTGGATATATGGACGATAGAACCGTAGTTCGAAATTATGATAGTTACCCGGCATCCCAATGACTGGCAGGACCTCATCCGTCTCGAATCCTTTCACAATCAACAGACGGCTGTCTGGGTCACATCTGACGGTGAGGGTATCACTCTTTTCCGGGGATTGGTACACGAAAGAGGCTGCCACCGAATCCCTCTGCCAGTTGACAGGATTAATGCACAGTTGATTACCATCCGTTATAAGCGGAATGGCTTTTTCCGGCGATGCCACAGAATTGAAGCCGACGGTTACGCCCCAGTCCGTCGCTCCCCGTGCAGGCCGGAGGAGCGGTATGTCAGCCAGATCCTCCTTTGTTACCTTATAGCCAATCACATAGGCAGCAACCATCCTGCAGGCGATGCTGTCAGGCATCTCCCGCATCAGTTCCACGACCGCAGCAGCACCCTGACTATAGCCTGCCAGCACAAAGGGCCTGCCCTGATTGAAATGCGTCAGGTAATACTGCCAACTGCGCTTCACGTCCTCAATGGCTCTTGATGTACGTGCCGCCGCAAGTTCCGGTGAAACAAAACTGTTCATGGAAGCCTGCCGATAGAAGGGAGAATAATAGTTCAGCTTACCCGTATAGAAAGAATCGACAGCCGCCATTTCCACAAGCATCTGACTACGCTGCAGAGGATCGTATGTGTTGGCATAGTGGCAGGTATCCTTTGCTTCCAGATGGTCGCCCGTCTCAGTAGAGATAATATAGAAGATGTCTGCCGTTCCCTTCTGATCATGGATATACCATTGAGACGGCTCCTCATAACGAGGGGGCGGCGGCATCAACTCTGAATTCACTGATTGCACATCCCAAGAGGAAATCGTAAGTGCCAGTGCAGTACAAATCAATGGTATCAAAATGGTCCGAAACCTACTCATACGCCTAAAAGGAAAAGTTTTTGACTGCAAAAATACAAATTTCATCCGTAATGTGCAAATAAATCGGGAAACTTTGTGTAATTTTGCAGGCAAAATAAAACAAAAGAACATGATTTCATTCGAATGTGACTACAACAACGGAGCTTGTCAGCAAGTGCTTGACAACCTTGTGAAATACAACAGCGCCAAGCCAACACCCTATGGCTTCGACGAATTCAGTGACAGAGCCAAGGCCCGCATCCGTGAAGCCTGCGGCATGCCCGACGCCCAGATCTTCTTCCTGACGGGCGGTACACAGACCAACGCCACGGCCATCGACTCGATGCTCTATCAGTATGAGGGCGTCATCTGCGTCGGTTCTGGACACATCAACGTGCATGAGGCTGGTGCGGTGGAGTTCACGGAACATAAGATCATCGCCCTACCAGAAAAGAACGGCAAGTTGGAGGCTATGACGCTGGAGAATTATCTCGATGACTACATGCACGACGGGAACAAGGACCACGCCGTACACCCTGGACTGGTCTATATCACCTTCCCTACGGAGTTCGGTACGCTCTATACAGCGAAGGAGCTGGATGATATCTATCAGGTATGTCAGCGTTACGAGATACCGCTTTACATCGATGGTGCGCGTCTGGGCTATGGTCTGAAGGCTGTGGGCAACGATATCTCACTGCCCTATCTGGCACGCCACTGTGACGTCTTCTATATTGGTGGTACGAAGATTGGTGCCCTTTGTGGCGAAGCCGTCGTCTTCACCAACCGTAAGGCGCATAAGCATTTCTTCTCTATCCAGAAGCAGCACGGAGCCGTCATCGCCAAGGGGGCGCTGATTGGCTTGCAGTTTGACGCGCTGTTCACTGACGACCTATACATGAAACTCTCAGAGCATGCCATCAAGATGGCCATGCGGATGAAAGAAATCTTCACTCGCAAGGGCTTTGAGTTCTATGTCGATTCTCCCACCAACCAGCAGTTTGTCATCATCGACAACGCACAGGTTGACAAGCTCAGCGAGAAGATGATCTTCACCCACTTCGGCCAGGCCGACAAGCATCACACCATCTGTCGCTTCGTCACCAGCTGGGCCACGACAGAAGAAGAAATCAACGAACTCGAAAGAATACTAACATAACCATAACAGAAGATGAAAAGACTATTCCAGGCCGCATTGGCTATCGTATTATTGCTAACCGCCAGCGAGGTTTCGGCCACGAAGTTTATTAGCCTTAAGGTCATCGACAAGGACTATCTGATGATTCAGTTCCGCGATGGCGAGGTACATTACAGAGACAAGGGTACAGGCGAGAGTGCCTATCTTGGCCACTCTTTTTCTGAGGGCGACGACACGCTGTTCGTCTTTGGCGAGAAACTCAAGGCAGCAGAGGCTCAGAACGCAGCTCTCTGGCAGATCAGTTCCGCTGATGACAAGCTTTTCGGCACAGCACAGCCTCTGAAGGTATGGCGCAAGTCGAAGCCGATGAACATCGACCACACCCTCACCTGCGAAAACGACCACTGGCTCTTCCTGCAACTGCCCAAGTCCATGCGTCAGGGCTGCACGTATAAGGTGAGCATCCCTGCCGGCATCGGCTGCGAACGCACAGAGGCAACCGTCAGATATGATGTCTCGAACAGCCAGAGCGAAGCCATCCACGTGAACATCATCGGCTACTCTCCAGCAGAGGCGCTCCATGCTGCCGACCTCTACCAGTGGATGGGCGACGGTGGCCAGCGCGACTACAGCAGCTGGGCAGGCCGCAGCGTATGGCTCTACAATGTGAACACGAAGAAGAAACAAAAGATAAGCACCGTCAAGTTCTGGAAGTCGGCCGCTGAGTCCGACAAGGAGGCCGGTGGCAAGAGCCTCATCGGCACCGACGTGTGGAACATCGACTTCCGTGCACAGAAGCCGGGCTGCTACCGTCTGGTAGTCGAGGATGTCGGCTGCAGCATGGACTTCGAGATCAGCAACGATGTCTATTACGAGCCCTTCCGCTACGCCGTCCGCGGCTATTACTACATGCGTCTTGGCGAGCCTATCGACCCAGAGCACGTGAACCCCGTTCCCCGTCAGCCCCAGTTTATCCCTGAGACCGATCCGAAGGGCTTCACCATCTACAAGACCGACTTCCACCCCTGGAGTTCTGGCTGGGCTGAGCTCCATACCGACGTATGGGACGAGCCGCACTTCAAGCGCCTCAAGGCCTCTATTTTCTGGCAGCATCGTCTGCCAGGCAACCCTGT
>JAEEGJ010015043.1_pt1 | contig 18169 bp, 11 predicted proteins | sample 8958761 | NCBI WGS metagenome assembly JAEEGJ01 (sample SAMN16246546, study PRJNA631951) | gut metagenome | biome: gut microbiome; feature: rumen; material: RS-attached | host: Bos | place: Iran: Karaj | collected 2018-10
TGAGGCTGTTCCCGCTGAAAAAGGGCTCAATGATAAGGGTCCGCTGAACTTCATTCTTGAGGAGCCGACGCACTTGAAGTACATTGATACGTCGCTTGCGCTCCATGCAGCCCTTGCCGAACGCTTGGTTCAAGAAGCCGCGACTCTTGAAGACTCTTCCGATGCGGTGCCTTCTGCTGAAAATTCCGCCGGACTTCGCTTTCCGCCGCAAGAAATTGAACAGCGCTTGCTCACCATCGCTATCCAAAATGGCATCATCGGCCCTGAAATTTGCAGCATGCTCGGTGGCATTCCCACCGAAATGGACTAGGTGCGACAATGACTCCCGAGAATATGAAAAAGGTCGTGGACCTCTGCAACCAGATTTCGAACATCACCTACGAGAACTTGACGAAAATCATCCGTTTAGAACAGACGGGGAGTGCGACAGGCGCTCGCAAGCTCGACGATAGCGATCAGAACGATATCGATTCCTGGATGGGCGGGGGCACTTGCTTCAGCATGACGTGGCACATGTATCAGGCACTCACGGACATGGGTTTCAAGCCGCGCCTTGTGATGGGCCACAAACGCAAGGAACGCAACATCCACTGCGCGCTTATCTTGCCCGATCCAGATCCTTCGACTTCAAGCCTGCGGCTTTCCGCTCAGGATGACACTGCGCTGCATGCGCCTCTCTCGTCTCTAGTCTCTCCTCTCTCGTTTGATGCATTATACCCCAAAGCGACCATAGGGAGCGACCTCATAGCCCATACCTCGTACCTGTTGGATCCCGGTTATTTGATTTTCGATCCGCTCCAGATGCCGCTCCCGCAGCCGTTCGACACCGGCGAAGCATTTTTCCCGCTTTCCCCGAACTGCGTGCGCCTCGTGCGCCCGACGCTAGAATCAATGGAACTCTGGACAGGTGGCGCTGGCGCCCCGATGAAGCTCCGCTTCGAATATCCTGTAGAAGGCGTTTCCGTCGAAGAATTCAAGCATCATTGGAACGAAAGTTTCTACCGCGAAATGATGACGTACCCGGTCTTGAATCGCCTTGACCGCGAAAAAGGCATCCAGTATTACTACCAGAAGGGAAACCTCGTCGTTCGCAGCAGCACAGGCTCGAAAATGACGAAAATTGAACCCGCCGATCGCGTGCAGACCCTCAGCGATATCTTCAAGCTTTCGCCTTCCATCATCGAGCAGGCGCTCCAGATTCTTGAGAAAAAGCACTAGAAGGCGTTTTTCATATCTAAATTAAAAGCTTGGCAATTGCCCCCAAATTTTCTATCTTTGCGCGCGAAAAAACGAGGATTTTGCAACGTTTTCCGCATTTTGCGGTTATCTTGAGCGGCTCTGCGCATCCAGCGCCACCCATTTGCGTCTTGCGGGCCTCACGGGTGTTTAATGGAAGATGTCATAAACAACAAAAAGCTTAACGCGATGGGGACGGCTAGCATCCCGAAGATTGTCTTGCAGTTTTCTGTCCCGGCTATCATCAGCATGCTCGTCGAAGCGCTCTACAACATTGTGGACCGTTATTTCGTAGGCCAGGGCGTCGGTAGCCTCGGCATCGGCGGCATCACCATCTGCTTCCCGATTGCCCTTTTCATTATGGCGATGTCCATGATGATTGGCGTGGGCGGCAACACGCTTTTTGCCATCCGTCTCGGCGAACGCAAGTACCAGCAGGCGGCCATCATCCTCAACAACTCCTTTGTATTGCTCATCATGATGGCGGTGAGTTCCTTTACGCTCGGCCAGATTTTCATGGTGCCGCTCCTCAAGCTCTTTGGCGCAAGTGACCAGCTTTTGCCAGTGGCTTCGAGCTACATGCGCATCATCTTGTGCGGTGCGATTTTCCAGACGATTGTCCCTGGCATGAACCACTTTATCCGCAGCATGGGCCACCCGAAAACGGCCATGACCCGCGTGATGATTGGCGCTGGCAGTAACGTGATTCTCGACTGGCTTTTCATCATGAAGTTCAACTGGGGCATTGAGGGCGCTGCTTGGGCGACTGTCTTGAGCCAGTTCATCGGCGGCCTTGCCGTGATGCAGTTCTTCGTGAAAAAGACGACGCCTATCAAGGTCAACCGCCGTTACATGAAGCTCCGCCTCCCGTATGTGCGCAAAATCTTCATTCTTGGCCTCCCGCCGAGCATTATGCAGATTAGCAACAGCCTTGTGAACGCTATTTTGGCCCGCAGCCTCACTTCGTATGGCACGCGCGACTTGCCGATTGTGAACGGTATGACGGGTGGAGACCAGGCTATTGCTGCATTCGGAATCCTGATGAGTATCGTCTCCATGATTGTTTTGCCGCTCATGGGCTTTGTGACGGGCTCTCAACCGATTATCGGGTATAATTACGGTGCCAAGTACAACAACCGTGTGCGCGATACTGTCAAGTTCACCATGCTTTATGCAATTGCGTTCATCGTGGTTGCATGGCTACTCGTGATGACGAATACGCTTGCCTTTGTGAAGCCGTTTGTCCCGAACGACCAGAATATGCAACAGCTCACGTGCAAAGCTCTCCGCACCTTCATTTGCATGATGCCGTTTGTACCGCTAGGTATGGTGTCGGGTAACTTTTTCCAGGGAACGGGCAAAGCCTGGCGTTCGATGTTCCTGAACGCTTGCCGTCAGCTCATTTTGCTGATTCCGTTCCTGTTTATTATGCCGCGTTTCTTCGGACTTCGTGGAGTGTTCATGGCACAGCCCATTGCAGACTTTGTGACGGCCGTTATCGCCATAATCATGCTCCGCATTGAACTCAAGAACATCCCGCGCATCTAGCCATTACATTGTCACCCCGGCCATCGTGCCGGGGTCGGCTTCTTGTTGCGTTTACCCTGCAGTATTGAGCAGTCCATCGCTTTCGGCGATGAGCTCGTTCATCTGCGTGACTTCGGCGCCCTGGCGTGACACAAGCCCAATGGAAATCGTCACCGGGATTCTCGAATCCATCCACGAGAATATGTGACGCTCGATTGCCATACGCAACTTCTCGGCGCGCTTCTTGGCGTCTTCGGGCGAAATCCCGTTCATGAGGAGCAGGAACTTTTCTCCGTTATTGCGTGCGAGCAAGTCAGAATCGCGCTTCTCGTCGTTCAAGAGCCTTGCGACTTCCTTTAAAATCAAGTCGCCGCACAGCACTCCATAAGATTCCGTCAATCGCTTGAATTCATCCACGCGAATCATCGCTACATGGATGAACGCTCCCTCGCGGCGTGCGCATGCGAGTTCTCCTGCCGAACGGTCCATGAACGCCTGGTGGTTCAGAATCCCTGTCAGCTCATCCATCGTCGCCGCTTCGTACAGCTCGCGGCTAAATGCCTCTTCGCTTGGATCCTTGTAGGCGACCTTCAACACAATCTTCCCTATCTGGAGCCTGTTGTCCGAATCGAGAATTTGCTTATTTATATAGTTACCGTCCACGAACGTCCCGTTCGTGCTGCCGAGGTCTTCGACCGTCACGCTCTGGCCGTCGAACGTGAGCGCGCAATGCCTGCGGCTCACCAGCTCGTCTTCAAAGCGGATGTCGGCATCTTGTCCGCGACCGAGCACCACGGTTCCCAATTCGAGCGGGAGCTCTGCGAATTCGCTTTGCGGGTACAGCACAATCAAGTGCGGATGAACGGTCATCGGTTTTAAAATTTCCATAAAATCCCTTGTAAATCCCGACCCAAATATAGGACCTTTTGACGATGTCGTGCCCGCCCACTTGTCATCCCGGACCCCGTTCCGGGAGGGAATCTCTCTCCTAAACTGTGTTACGCCTTAATTCTATGATACGTCTATGATACAACCGAAATCACACTCTCTGTAAAAGTTGCATTTACATAGGCTCTTTTGTAAAATTGCGATTACAAACAATGTTGAAAATTTGTGAATTAGTCTGTGGATTTCCTTACATAAATTTTTTTTCACAATGATTTACAAGAAAAAATTCCCTTTTTTGGTTTAAAAAAGTAGATTTCAGTCGGTGTAGTATATCGAGGAGGCTGGTCTTCTTGATGTTCTGCGTGGTCGGAGAGAACCGAAATGGATAAAAAAACAATGAAGAACAGAATCAAATCCTTTAAATTGTGGGTGTTGAGCTGTGCTATGCTCATTGCCGGTGTTCAAAGTGCATCGGCATCATTGACCGGGTGTGAGGGAACCGTTTATCTAAAGTTGCCTGATAGTTGGACTGCCGCTTATTCTGCTGCCGGTGGCCAGTTTGTGGCTTTTTCAAAGAGTACGACGTATACCGGTTGGTACGAAATTAGCTCTACCAAAATCGGTGGTACGAACGGAGCTACAGAATTCTTTATCTCGAAGGCTCTGAATGACTATGGCCAGCAGGGTGGTATTACCAAGACCACTATTGGCGCCAATGTCCAGTTTGATCAGGGTAAGGGCTTCTCTTGCGCCGATTTCGGTACAAAGACGAACGAACTCTGGATTCAGCCTGATTTCTCGGATCCGACCAAGCCGTTAGTTCAGGGTGAACCGCCTGACGTTAAGTATTTCTATGTGTTCTTGCCGGATGACAAGATTTGGAAGAGCTCCGATCCTATCATTGTCGAAAATGGTAAAGAACGTAAGATGAACATTGACGAAAACTGCGGCTGGTACTACAGACGCTATGTCAATGAATCTCTCCCGACCGAAGTCATTATCCGTCGTGATGATGATACCGAACTCAAGTACGCTATCGGTATGGATGGCGAAAAGGGTTATAACAACGGCGATGCTGCTATTCCAATAGATTTGGAAGGCATGTTTGAAAACTTTAAGTCGGATGCTACCTTTGCTGGCTCTCTCTTCTTTGTCGCTGACGAAAAGAAAGCTGCCGCACTTCCGAGTGATTTTGCTGGTTGGTATGTCGACAGACCGGATATTCACGGTAACTGCTCTTACAACCTCGCTGCTATTATTTACGATACTGACGCTAGCTTGCATCCGGCATTCTCTTGCTGGAGCCAGGGTGGTGAAGGCTGCCAGGCTATGACTGGTGTTGCCGCTCAGGGTGTTGACAAGACTGTTGCCCTTGCTGCTATCGATGCTTGTATCGGTGTTACTTCTGGCCTTGTGGAAAGCACCTTGGATAAGGCTACCAAGAAGCCGAAGCTCTCTACGAAGGGTAAGAAGTGCTTTATTGACGACGCTTACTTCAACCAGTTGTTCAACTACACCGCTGGTGTGAACGAAATGACTTGCTTTGATATGCCGTTTAGCCGTGCAAAAGATGGCAAGTGGGAATTTAATTCCGATGACTATGTCAGCCCGGGTATGAAGATTGAAGTTCCGGGTGGTTTCTATCCGGCAGAAGCTACGGACGCCCTCAAGCTTGAAGAAGCTAAGGCTGGCCAGACTCCGGTTCCGGCAGCTCGTACTAAGCGTTATGCTCAGGGTCCTGCTTACTATGGTGCCGCTCTCCGCGCCATTGATCCGGCTACGGATATGCCTGTTATTGACGTCTATTGCAATGGCCCGGGTTGGAAGAAGGGTCATGATTGCGAAGGTATCTTTGGCGACGGTACTGTTACCGAAGCCCAGATCCGCTCTGATTTGGACCTTACGAATGGCGATTTGATTATTGGCTGGGATGATGTCAATAACGCTCCTGATGGCTGGCCGATTTTTGCGGGTGGTACTGAAACCTTGGCTACCACTACGACCACGACAAAGTCTACTCGTTGGGAATCTAAGGAAGGTGTTGCTTCTGGCAATGGTGGCCGTAACCAGCACTTCTGCTTCGAATCTCACGCTAACTTCCGTTTCAAGCCGGGTCTGAAGTTCAACTTCCGCGGTGACGACGACATTTGGGTCTTTATCGATAACAAGCTTGCTGTGGACCTCGGTGGTACTCACCTTGCAGCACCGGGCTATGTGGACTTGGATACGTTCATGCCGAACGCCAAGACCGACTCTACCTATGATATCGATATCTTCTTCTGCGACCGCCGTACGACGATGAGTAACGTCCGTATCAAGACGAACATGTTCATCGAACAGAATACGGGTATTGAATACGAAGGCTTGCAGAACCTTGAACAGTGGAAGCTCACTGGCGATAACGAATTCGAACTTTGCTTTACCCAGTCTGGTGCCGGTAACTGCGCTGCCCAGGTTGGTGCCGCAAGCACAAGACTCTGCGGTGAAGCCATTAAGGCCGCCGGTCATACCATTGCTTACCAGTTCACCAGAAATGATCCGACAGGCTCTGCTCCTGGTTCCATAATTGTTTCTGAAGAAGATTTCGCCGCTAATCCGGTTCAGCTCGAAGGCATTATCGACGTGACGAACCCGGGTAAGCCGGTTATCAACGAAAAGAAGTTGATGGAAAGCCTTTCTCAGGGTACGTACTATCTGCGCATTAAGATTGATACCGAAATTGCTACGATGTCCTGGACCATCAAGGGTAGCGTTGGCCTTACTTCTCGTAACGCTGTCGTTGAAGCTGATGGCAAGACTGGTCCGGAAATCCCGTTTGTCTCTAGCGCCATGGCTTCGGACAACAAGACTACTGCTGACGGCATGATTCGCCTCCTCGTCGCTCCGGTTGTTGATCCGTGCGCAGGCAATGCAACTTGCACGACTCCGCTCAAGTTGAACCCGTCTGTCGGTGACGAATACTCCTTGGTATCCTCTAATACAAAGGCTATCATTTACAAGATGGTCAATGGCGAGCTTGTGGATATCGGTAGCAAGACTCAGAAGATTGGCTCAAGTGGTGTCGATACCATTTACGTCACGGTTCCGTTCACTGAATTCGAACTCAGCGACGTCGAAAAGGTGACTGTCAATGTCAAGCAGAGCTCTCTCAAGGCCGAACTGACCTTCTTCACTCCGAAGATTGTGTTTGTGACCTCCGAGACCTCCTTGGATCAGCCCGATATGACCAAGGACCTCGAAAAGATGAAGGGTGAAATGGTGGACTTCTACATCCTCGCCCTTGATCAGAACAACAATCCGTGCACGACCTGCAGCTTTGATTTGAACCGTGGTTCCCAGACTTCTCCGGGTCTCAAGATTGTTACTACCGCCGATGGCTCTCTCCCGCGTGTCGAAAACGGCCGTGCAACGATTACCGTCTATTCTGAACTCACGTACGAACGTGGTGGTACGAATGGTGTTGCCTCCCTCCATTTGACGGGTGCGGCTCCGACTTTGATGTCTGCCCTCTATCCGAACTTGATCTTTAGCGAACCGCCGGTACCGCTGCCGAAGTTTGCTGATATCTTTGACGTCCATGGTGCGATTCCGGCTTCTGCAATGAATATTCCGAGCCCGTACTTTAGCGCTCAGAACGAATACCTCGATGGTATCGCAGACTCCATTGTTATCTACTACGGTCGTGAATTCCACAAGGACTCCCTCCCGGGTAAGATTGCAATCTTCTGGGAAGATGACACTAAGGATTCTGTGCTCTTTGAAGGTGCTGAAATTGCCGCTGGTGCTTACTGCGGTGTCGCTGCTGGTGCATCTGCTGACACCTTGTGCGCTCCGAAGATCACTCTCGGTGGCAAGAAGCTTTCCAATAAGGTGAAGACCGATGGCGTTGGTAAGATTAAGTCCTGGGCTACATTCTTGTCCCGTGGCCAGGTTGTGACGAAGGATTACTCTTGCACGATTTACGATCGTATTGCTCCGATTATCATCGGTGCTAGAGCAACTAACGAAGTTATCGGTGGTATCGAATATATGCGTCTGAAGATTACATTCTCCGAAAAGATTGCTAAGACGACCGAAGGTATCGCTGCTGGTAACGACGTGTTCTCCTTCTACATCAACAATAGCAAGACTCCTGATTTTGCCGAAACGCTCCCGCTTGCTGTGACATCTTCTGTTCCGGATCAGGCTGCGGATAAGACCGTGTCCTTGCTCTACTCCAAGAGTGGCGTGTTCCCGCAGTCCGGTGACTACATCCACTTCAGAAGTCTCGCCGGTGTCGGCCTTGTGACGGACCAGTCTGATTACGCCGCTGCTGTTGGTGCTGATACCCTTCGCCCGGCAGATGACGTTACCTTCAGATGGAACGTTGCTCCTGGCTACGATCCGGTTGGTTCTGGCCGTCTCCCGTCTCCGTGGGCTCTCGTCGAAGGTGAAGTGAAGGCCTACGCTGCTAGAATCGTTCCGCCGGCAATGGGTGGCATCCCGAAGACTCCGAGCGAAACGGCTGCTCTCGAACCGTTCGAAATCTTTGCCTATGACGCAACTAAGACCGAAGATGATTTCAGAAATGAAATCCTCGCTGGTCAGGGTGAATTCGCTAACTACGCATTTATCCCGCACGGTTGGTTTGTCAAGAGCGATTTGGGTTCCTTGATTGAATCTGATACAACATTTGTTAATGCCAACAAGAAGAACGTGTTCTTCGACTACGATCTCCGCTTCTTTACGAACTTGGGCTCTCATGTGGCTAGCCTCAAGGGTCGTATCTACTGCGATGACGACGAAAACATGGCTCGCAACAAAAAGTACTACTTCGGCGGCGCCGGTCACAACTGCGTTGAAAACCGTAAAAACTTCTTCATCGTGTGGAACATGAAGTCTGATAAGAACCGCCTCGTTGGTACGGGTGCTTACATCTCCAAGCTCAATTCCTATGTTCAGCTTGATAACTTCGGTAAGAAGAACAAGATTGAAAAGACTGAAGTTTGGGGTGTCCGCCACACCGCTAAGACTCCGGGTAGCTACCCGACGATTAAGGTTGGTCAGTAATCGGCTCCTGTAGAATTTGAAAAGCCTCCCTTCGGGGAGGCTTTTTCTATATTTACTATATGCGAAAGATTTTAATTGCACTTTCTTTATGCGCTATGGCCTGGGCCGGATCGCCAACTGATTTGGATTCTCTTTTCCGCGGTAACGAGTACAAGCCGACGCTCAGCGCTTCTCTCCGCGATACGACAAGCAACTCTGCAGTGCCCGCAAAGGTTACGGGCAAGAACGATAAGGCTGATGGATTCTTCATGCTCCAGTTCGAAGCTGTCGGTGATTTTGACGCCGCTCAGCGCCGCAAGGCTCAGCTTTCTGCAAGCACGGGTTACACCATCCAGGTGGTGTTCGATCCTCCGTTCTACAAGCTTCGCGGCGGTGGATGGACAAAGCGTAAGGTCGCCGAAGACAAGGCTCGCGAACTCTCCGCATACAACATCAACGCCTTCGTCGTCAAGCTTCGATAAGCGCGTAAAAGACTGCCTTTTTACAATGTCACCCCGGCCTTGTGCCGGGGTCAGTTTTTTTTGTATGTTGCTTTTATGAAGCAACACAACTATTATGTTTATTTGCTAACGACTAACAATAATCTCACGTTTTACGTGGGGGTTACGAATAATTTAGTACGGCGTGTAATAGAACATAAAATTCATTGTAATCAAGGATTCACGCAAGAGTATAACGTAAATAAGCTTGTCTATTTTGAAACTTTTTCAAATGTAAATGATGCTATAAAAAGAGAAAAACAGATGAAACGTTATAAACGTTTATGGAAGTTCAATCTCGTAAATAGCATTAATGCTGATTGGATTGATTTATCAGAAAAAATTGGCATTACAAGAGATATGATTGAAAATGCCAAAGTGCATGCACAGAATGCCGACCCCGGAACGGAGTCCGGGGAGACAGATTGCAAATAGAGATTATAGCTGAGGCGCTTACAGCACGCCGAGAGTTTGCTTGATGCTGTGGGCGTCGTTTAGGAGGGCGCGTTCTTCGGGTGGCACGTAGGCCATCTTGCGTTCGCTGTCGGGCCTCTTGGAGCGGTCGCGCAGCACGATGCTCTTGTTTGTGCGCGAGTAGAAGAACGGTCCGGTTTTCACGAACTGCTTCTGGTGCAGCGCCTGCTTGATGGCTTCGCTTAATATGGCGCTAGTCTTTGTGTTCTGCTCGGCGTTGTGCAGTTCCAGAATCCTTTGCAACAGGAGCTCTCCGTGAATTGGGGACTCGCTATCCACGTAGAACTTGAGCTCTCCAATGAGATTTTCCACTGGGATTTCTGCAATCGGCTTGTTGCTTGCGTTGGCGGGGTGCTTCACGCTATATGGTTCGACTTTTAGCGAACTATCCTGTTCTGCATCGTCGAGCGGGATTTCTTCTTGCGGTGGCGGTGCGACACTCTGTTCAATTGCAATCGTTGTGATGAGATTTTCTTTCTCGTCTGCGTTGGAAATGTTCCAAAGCGGGAGCCACATGTTGAGGACCTTCCAGCCGAGTCTCGAAAGTGCGTTCGGGCGCGTGTATTCGCGGTCTTCGACAGATTCCTTGAACGGGGCGCAACAGCAGTCGCACTCGATGACGGCGAGCGAACGCTTGCTGTTGTTGGCATCAATGACGACCGGACCTACAGGAATGTTGCCTGTGGCGATGCAATCCTTAAAGGTTATTGATTCCTTTATGAATACGTCTTTAATTTGTGCGTCAAGAACGGATTCCGGGGCTCCGATATGGGGTGTTCCGATTTCGGAACTCTTGAGAGAACGGACCCATTCCTGGAACAGATTGGGCTTCGCGCCTGCAAGCTTGTCTGCATCTTCGCTCGTCATGAATAAGCATAGGCTCTGCTTGGCGAGCGTTGTGCAAATCGAGAGCTTGCGGTTCTCGGCAATGCCCGAAGCCTTGTCGATGTCGGGGCATGCAAAAATGACATCACGGTACAAGTCTACGGCACGTTCTGCAGTCTTTATGTAGAATTTGTTTGTCAAATTCCCTTGCGTAAAGAACTTTGCGATGCTTGAGGCATTCGCCGCTTTTGAACCTTTTTCTAAAAGTTCATAAATGGCTACTTCAATTTCATTGCAGAGTGCTTGGCTCGAGGCTACAATTCCAAGCGATTGGCTTGGATTCTTTGTGGCGTGCTGTAATGCCTTTTCGGCAATGGAATGCACTTTGTCGTGAACGATTTTCAGCGTTTGCAGTTTGCTTGTAGGTGAAACTGAATTCGGGAACTGCGAAATTTCGTTGTTGTAAATTTTGCTGTTTGCAAAAGCGAATAGCGACGGGTCTGCGTATTGTGCTGTATAGCCAATGACTCGTGTCGGGATTCCCTTGCGGAGCGCTGCCGAAAGAACGTTGTCCTTAAAGAAAATCGACGGCGATGAAATTTCCATGTTGCAAGCATCCGACGGGAGCATCTCGAGCGTGGGAGCGCATGGATTTCCAAAGAGGATGACCTTCTTTGTTTTTAGAATTCCGGGCATGGCTTCGGCGATGGTCATGCAGTCTGCATCGAGGAATAGCGTAACGTCAGACGGCTCGAAGTTGGAATCGTAAGTCTTTGACAACGTGACAATTTGCAAGCTTGCGGGATCCTTTTCGGCGCACTCGTGAACGGTACGGAAGTTTGCGTTGCTGAACTGGTCCAACAGCGTTCTGTATTGCTTGCCTTGTTGCTTTCTGTTTCTTGCAGACGGACTGAAAAGTTCCGGGCACTCGACGGTTGCGGCCTGCATCTGGTGATTTGTCCAGGCACGTGCAAATGCCATGGCGAGTTCCTTGTTCGCATTCTTGGTATCGCTTACGAATTGCGCAAGATTCTCGCACGGCGAATCGCTGATGTTTTCCATGTGCTCGCGGATTTGCAAATAAACGTCTTGAGCGCTCCAATGCGTTGACCAGAGCCCGATTTTATCGAGCCATTGGTCGATGTTTTGCGTTTCCAGGGACGGACTCAGATTGAGGGCTTTGCTTATGCTCTGGAGTGTTTTTTGGAGTTCTTCAAAACTTGTCTGAATGTTGTCCAAACTTTCGACGAGCGGTCTGAACAGATGCCATTTGGCTAGCAGCTGGAGCAGATAATCGTGCTGGTCGCTTTCCTTGATGCGGGCACGGAATACATAGTAATGGCGGATTTTGTCTGCAAGGTCTTTCCAGTCGGTCTTTTCATATTTCCAGTCTCTGCCGAACAGACGGGCGGCAAGTACTGAAGAATCCTTGTACTTGCGCCTGTATTCCTGAATTTCGATAAGTTTGTCGGCCTGTTCGATGAGCATGTCATCGGAGGTGATGCTCTTGGGATCCTTGAAAAGGCTGAGGAGTATTCGCTTGGGCCTGCGGTAATGATCCGAGAGCGCCTTGAGCGCGGAACTCAGGCTGCTTTCAAATTCATTGCGGGCAGCAAGGATGTTGGCATCGATGGCTTCGTCGGTGAAAATGTCGGAACCTTTGCGACGATAACTTGACCAGCGTGCACCTGCATTCGGTAAGTCATTTAGGTCATCCTGGTAGGCAATCCAGCCGTTGGAATGGAGATCCCAGTCTTCAAAGCCGGGCATTTCGCTATCGAAGTTTTTCTTGAATACGCTAACCAAAGCGAGCGCATCCGAAATCTTGAAACCGTTAGTGTAGAGCTTGGACTTGTTTACGCTTTCGATAAACGGCTTGACTGTTTCAATCAAATTTTTTGCACATTCCAGGTCTTCGCCAATTTGGCTCTTGCGTTCTTGCGAAACGGCGGGCAGCGTGATTCCTTGGAGTGCGTTGAAAACCTGGACCCCGTTCTCGTTAAAGAACAGCTGCGCCAGTTGTTCAAGGCTTGATTGCATGGACTTGAACTTTTTATAGCGCACATCTTCGATATTCTTGAAAAGGTCGCTTGCAAACTTTGTCTTAACTGGCCTTAAATTTGCAATTTCGTCAAGGAGTTCCGTGAGCTTCACGCCACTTGGCTTGAGCGGAAAATTGACCGCATCGTAGTACGAGACGAGCTTTGCTCGGGTTTCGCTCAATTGCGTTTTTACGGTATCGCGTTCTGGCCCTTGGAACGAACGGAATTGCGGTTTCCATGCGTTTTCGAAGTTGTATTTGGTGATGGCACGACGGCTTACGATGCAGACTTTTTTCTTTTGTTCGATGAGGTCTGCAACGATATTGACGGCGGCTTTGGATTTTTCGCTCCCGGGGAGCGTTTGTATGGCATATGCAGAAACGTTTGCATCAAGCGCATCGATGACGGCCTTGTTCGTTTGCGAGTCGGTCGTGTACGGGAAGTAGTAATCTGCAGGCGTAAAAACGTGGTCGTAGGGGAGTTCTTCGAAAAGCGATGGCTTGGGCAAGAACCCGTCATTGCCAATCGTTGCAATGAAAAACTCGTTGTTTGCGGCCTTGGCGGTTGTCCAGCATTCACTTGTCAGCTTTTTTTGGAGGCCGATTCTGTTTGTGCTGTAAAAGGTGATACAATAGCCGTTACGGGTAAACTTCCAATCCGTTTTCGGGGCAATCTTTTTCTCGAGGGCATCAAAGAATTTGTGGATGGCAAAAGTCCCGTTTTTCCAGAAATCCACGGCCATGGGAAACTTGATGCTTTTGTCGAGTGTCGGGAGTGCAATATTTTCGATGGGGGTGCGTGCAGAAATGGCGACGGTGTCGTTTTCTGCGTTGTATGTAAGCGGGATGAGGATGGCGGGCGCGAGGCTCTTTTCGCCCCACTTGATAAAGCCCGTTGCCATATACAAATCCTGGTTGCAAAAGTCTTCGGCTTTGGACTTGAGGACCTTGCGGAATTTGTCTAGGTCGGCCGCTTGTTTTGCTTCGTCATATTTTGCGGATACGGGGAAGAACTGCGCAAGTGCACGCGGTTTAGCCTCGGTTTGCCAAGATTCGAAAAACTGGTCCCCGTTGCCTAAAAGCAGTGGTGACTGAAATTTGTTCTTTTGCGAAAAGCTGAGCAGACGGTCTTTGCTATCAAAGACTGCTGCCTCTTCGCGGATTTTTTCAATGGTTGCGGACACGGACGTTGATGCCATGTCTCGAATATAAATTTTTTTTAACCTAATTGTCGTTAAAGTTGATTCATAATTATGGATATCGCGTCAACGAGGGCGATGGGAGCATCGCTTTCCGTGAGGTGGGCCTTGTGGCAGACGCGGCCAAAAAGCATTTCGGGCGTAATGCCGGCTTCTTTGTCCTGACGCAGGCTGTGGGCGAGCTCGCGCTTGGAAAGCTTCTTATTGTTTGCATCGACGATGAGCGGGTGGTGCAAGTAGATGGGGCGTTCTGTGCGGCCTAGCGCTTCCATGAGCGCAATTTGGCGGGCGGTGGAATTGCGGATATCCTCGCCTCGGACGATGTGCGTGATTTGCTCGTCGATGTCATCGACGCAGACGGCGAACTGGTAGGTCCATTGGTTGTCGCGGTCGCGGATAGGGAAGTCGCCGCATTGGAGTTTCGGGTTCTCGTGAAAGTCCCCGAGACGCAAGTCGTGCCAGTCAATAAACTTATTCGGGACAATAAAGCGGAGGTTGTGAGGGAGCGGGATGACGCGCGTTTCGTGCAAACACTTCCCTTGGTAAATGATTTCACCGGTTTCGCTTTGCGGGTTTTCGGCGAGGAGCTGCTTGCGGCTGCAATAGCACGGGTAAACTAGCGATTTTTCTTTAAGCTTTTGGAGTGCGGCTTCGTAGACTTGTCCGCGTGCACTTTGTATGCTCTCGGAATCGTACTTGAACCCAAGCCAGGCTAAATCTTCACGGATGCCTGCTATGTAGGCGGGGCGTGCACGGCTCTGGTCGTGGTCTTCGATTCGCAAGTGGATCTTTAAGTTCCATTTTTTTGCGGCCGCCCACACATAAAGTGCCGAAAGCAAGTGGCCTTCGTGGAGGTAGCCTGTGGGGCTCGGTGCAAATCGAATTTTTCCGGACATAGTGCAAATTTAGGTTTCGGTACAAATATAAGTTGTAAAAAATGTTACTTAACACACATTTTTTTTATGAAAATTCATAAATATTTTGTTTTTTTCGTTAAAATCGTTTTTGTTATATATATTAATTGCAGGTAAAGGGATGTTTATAAAAACGGAGTACTTATGGGTGGAATGAGTCTTTCTAGGGCCTGCACGGCTCTTTTCTTTGCGTTTGTTGCAAATTCATTTGCTGGTGATGTGCGTGAGAGCGCCATTCCCGAAGACGCTAGGTTCAACGTGATGGTCGAGTACGAAACGCCGGATCTTGTGCGCAAGAACGTGCGACTGGCCATGGAGGCGGAATACGCCACAGAACAAGAAATCCTCGACAGCCTGAAGACCGTTCCGAAGGGTGGATACATCTATTTCCAGGTCAAGACCTCGCAAATCAAGAAAGGAACGCCCCGCAAGCTGACATATTCCCTTTATGATGGCGGCAAGAAACCTATATTTAAGAAAACAGCTTACGATACCGAAGCGGTTCCGAGTGAGCAGAACGGTGTTTCTAACTTGCTCGTCATTCCTGTTTATGGGCAACCCAAGTCCAACGTCATGTTGGCTCGAGTCGAAGCCCGTGACGGGATGGAGACGCTCGATATCGATATTCCCGTTAGGTAATTTGCATTGCTAAAATTTGCGGTAGTCGATCTCGAAACGACCGGCGGACATGGTGAAGATAATCGAATAATGGAAATCGGAATCGCCCTGATGGACGGTTCCGAAATTGTTGAAACGTACCACGCGCTTGTAGACCCAGGAAAGCCGATAACGCCGTTTGTCCGAGAGCTTACGGGCATCACGGACGAGATGGTTTGTGGCAAGCCGCAATTTGGTGCAATCGCCGAGCATGTGGCAGAGCTTTTGCAAGACCGCATTTTTGTCGCACACAACGTTCAGTTCGACTGCAAGTACATGACTGCGGAACTGAAACGCTGTTGCATTAAGTTCAATCCTGCGAGACTTTGTACGGTAAAGCTTTCGCGGCGCGTGTTCCCGGGGCAGCCGAGTTACAGTTTGCACAAACTCACGGAATCGCTAGGGCTCCCTGATTTTAATCATCACCGTGCTTTGGACGATACGCTCGCTGCGGCTGCAATTCTAAAGTCTGCTCTGGAGAAAGTTGGCGAGGCGGGCGTGATGAAGAACGTCGTGAATATTTCCGTTGCCAAGAAACAGGCTTTTAATAAATAGCTAGTGCAAGAATCGCGCGGAATTTTTGCTCAAGACGCCGCGAAAATTTATAACTTCAAAATTCCTGCTTTGTATTTCAGCTTCAAGATGCGGGCAGCGGATTCTTCGATGCGCTTCTTGTATTTTGAACTTTTGTCAGAAAGCTCCATCATGATGTTGATGATATCCTTGGCTTTGGACGTGTAAGAAATCATGAGAATATCGTTACCTGCGTCGATGATGGCGGTAACGAGGCGCTTGAAGTCTTTGTCCGGGTAGGTCTTGCGAGGTGCAATTTGCGTTTTGCCGCTTGCCCAGGTGCGAAGCGAGGTGCCCCAGAGGTCGTCGGTAAGCATAACCATATCGGGGGAATACTTGCGGGCCATTTTGACGATGTTTCCGTCAAAGACGGCGGGACGGCTGGAGATGCGCAAAAAGTGGACACTCGACATCATTGTGACGGGAATGTCCTTGGAAAGCGTCTTGAAAAAGCTGATGTTCTGCTCGATTTTTTCCTTGGGCGAGGCGCTGATGGCAATTTGTATGTCGCTGTTGGTCCAAGAGTCATAACCGGGGAAATGCTTTGAAACGCTGATGACACCGTTGTCGCGCATGCCGTTGACGAAAGCTCTTACTTTGTAAGCGTTCGATGTGTCGGGTCCCCACGAGCGTCGGCTCTCTTCCATGAACGAATTGGAACCACGGTGGTCTTTGGAGGGGTCCAAAACGGGAGCTAAGTTCATGTTAATTCTGATATCCTTGAGAGCGCGTCCAATTTTTTTTGCAAGTGTGCGAATTTGCGTGGTGTCCATACGGCGCATTTCAAGGGCGCTTGGGGTGTGTCGCCAATTGTCGGAAAATGATGCCAAACGGTTGACGATGCCGCCTTCTTGGTCAAGTGCCGTGAAAAGAGGAATCTTCAGGTTGCTGTCAATTTTGTCCATTCGTTCTTTGTAATTGTCGAAACTGCGGAGGTGCTTGCCTGTGATGAGGACACCGCCGAGCTCGTTTTCGATCACGAATTGCGGCGAGGTGAGGAACACCATGATCATTTGGCCCGCTTTTTGGCGCATGGACATGGAATTCCACAAAGGCATAAGCGCGTCAGGCAAGTTGTACGGATTCGGCTTAACTTTTGCGGATGGCTTGATTACAGTCGTGTCTTTTACAAGGGACGCGGACGAGCTAGAGGCTGCGAGATTTGTCGAGTCTTTTGCGAGATTCGCGGAAGAACTGCTCACGGCAGGTGTCATCTGTCGTACGCTAGACGAAGACTGCATGACGCACATCGAAACTTCGGAAGAACTCGATTCCGGTATATACCGGTCGATTTGATAATCTTGCGCAAAGACGAAGTTTGCAGAAAAAGCTGCGAAAAAAGCTAGTGTAAGTAAGTGTCTTAAAGGCATGGAAAAATGAATGAGAGTGTTCTGTGGAATGGAGGTGCCCGCTCTGTGGCGGGCATGACAGCATTGATACTGGCTCCTAATTACTCTTCACTCTTTTTCTTCGCTCCGAATCGGCGTGGCTTGAATTCACGCGGCGGGAAATCGAACTTGAGCTTGCCCTTCACGAGCGTGAGGTACGCGTCGAACAGGCGGCGAGTCTTGTTGCTGCGGAATCCCTTGATAAGCGAAGTCTTTTCGCCGGCGAGCAATTTCTTGATGTCATCAAGCGGAATTTCCTTGCCGAGGAGAATCTTCGGGAGCGAAAGCCCGCTTGGTTCCTTTTTTACGTAGCTTTCGGAGACGTAGCCCGTGAGCGTTTCGTAAACGTCGGAGCCGTCTACCGGAGACTTGCCGATAACTTCACCGAGTTCGATTTCTTCGGGCTTTTCTTCAAAGACAAATTCAACTTTGTTCTGGTCATTGATGATGAGGCCTGCTGAAAATTCAGCGCCCTTCTTGCTGCGGAAACCTGTGAGCGGTCCAATCTTGCGCTTGGTCAAGAGCTCTACGATTTCACTTTCGGACAAGTGCTTGCCGCCCACAATTTTGCGGATGACGATGCCGTCTTCGGTGGTGTAGCGGCTGACCGTTTCGAAAACTTTCTTGCCGTTCACGGGGCTGAAGCTTGCTTCGTCAGTCGTGCTTTCTTCCTTGAATCCCTTGATGTTCTTCACCATCGTCTTTGTCATTTCGACGATGCCGTTCATGAACGCTTCGCGAGATTCCTTGCCCTTCGAGATGAGGTCCATCTTGTATTCCCATTCGCCGGTAAGTTCCGGGCTAGTGAGGGCTTCGCAGTTCATGGCGGAGAGGACCTTGATGAGGTCGAAAGCCTTTGCTGTTGGGATCATTTCCTTGCCGTCGCGGACAACGTACTTGTCGCTCACGAGCTTTTCAA
>JAEEGJ010015046.1_pt1 | contig 18167 bp, 17 predicted proteins | sample 8958761 | NCBI WGS metagenome assembly JAEEGJ01 (sample SAMN16246546, study PRJNA631951) | gut metagenome | biome: gut microbiome; feature: rumen; material: RS-attached | host: Bos | place: Iran: Karaj | collected 2018-10
AGAATCTTTGTTGATCACCATATGGCCACCCTGGCGAGGACCACGTTCACCGCCCTTTTTCTGGTTCTGGGCACAGGCTGTCAGGCACAACACTCCGACCGCCAAAAAAAACAATACTTTCTTCATTTTTTCCATGGAGTGTTTCGAGTCGGAGCTCTGGTCTCTGCCAAGACCTTTCAAATGAATGATTATTATTTAATAACGAAAATACGAAAAATCCGCCGCATCCGCAAGCGGGAAAGAACCTATCATGACCGATTACTGATACTCCAGCCCCTTGACCGAAACCCCGATGTTGACGGGGATCTTCATCATTTTCCCCATCGCGGAATAACGCTCGTAGCTGCTCTTGAAATAGAGCGCCGTAGCCATATGAAGGGCGCGGGGATTCCGCTCCGATTCGGGCGTCTCCAGAATCTTCTGCACCGCCGCATCATCGGTCGCCACAATCTGCAGCGCGACGAAATACTTGCCGGGCTCCAGCAGAATGGTTTCCTCCGGCTGAATGTCGTAATCCCTGGGAGTTTCCGACTCGAGGATATGGCAGTACATCGGCTTGTGCAACACGTTGACAAATTCCTCCGTATCTTCCTCGATCCGGTACACATTGATGGACGCCACGCATCCCGGGATGTAATTGTTCAGAATGGTAAACTGAATGTCCTGGATCAGGAACGGCTTCCGGACCCTCGCGATGCAGCCCAACTCAGAGCCCTTTCCGCCCCCACCTGGCCGATAGAAATCCGCACCGCCGATCCGCTCGCTGATTTTTACGCCCGGCTTGACCAGATACTTCTCCTTCGTATCGCCCCCAATGAACACCGCTGGCGGCAACTCCTGCTCACGCAGAACAATAACCACATCCTCCGCCGCCCCCGTCACCGGATAAGCCGCCACCTGATACGACACGTGGAAAAACTGCAGCGTATCCAACGGCGTCGTCATCTCAAACCGCCCGTCCACCGTGGAAATCGTCCCGATCTGCAGCCTCGGCACCCCCACCTGCACATACTCCACCGCCTCTCCCCGCTCATTGACAATCCGTCCCTTAACCGTAACCCGCTCCCCAAGCGGCTCCCGGACCTGCACCTGCTCTCCCTCCTGCGCAAAAACCCCCACAGGCAAAACCAGCACCATCAGCAGCGCCAACAAAAATCTCATTTTCATACCCTAATTCAATTGACGCCGGAAGAGGTCAAAGATAGTGCCAATGGAAACACAAGGGGCCCCATAAGGATTGTTATATTTCCTAAAGAAAGTTAAAAAACAGTAAATCACACATCGGTGTTTTTTCTTGAAGGTCCGGAGAGCTATCTTTGTCCAATATGAAAGAACTCTTTACATACTACGAAGGAGGTTTAGAAGATTTCATTAATGAGGCTCTCGTGACAAAAGACAGGCTCGTCAAAAGAATCATTTCCATACCCACAGAATCTTTGATTCATGACCTGTCTGCCCAAAGGGTTGAAATCGATCGTAGTTTTCAACATACCCTTGACAATAATGCCATTCGTCATTCAATAAAAAAACATGGTTCTAATCGCGAAGTATTACGAAGCCAGATCCCCATTACCTGCCTAGATCTTTTGAAAATTCCCGATATCGTTTCAGACTACGATTCACTAAGTACCGACAAAAACAAAAGAGGGCAGGATTTAATTATCTACTCGAAATCTTTCAATCATGATAACACCTACTATGTCGAAGAAATAAGACTTGGACGGCACGAGCTAGCCGCCTGCAGTGTCTATAAAAAGAAAAAAGGATGACTCACCGACGCAAATAGACTTAACTACGCAGATTTCGGATTTGTCTCCTTTCTTGCAAAGATAATACAAATGCTTCAATTTACAAATTAATTCGCGAGAACTAAAAATCAGATGATTCATGAAGCCCAAGGCGGGAAGGAATAATTCCGGAGCGAATTGGCGAAAAAGGGACGTGGGCGGGCCTGTGCAGGGAGCGGTGGCCGTAGAAGAAGGGCCCGCAGGGTTTCCTGCGGGCCCTTTCGAGGCCATGACGGCGCTTTGTTCGACGAACGTTCCGGGCCCTTGCGGCCCGGATAAGGAGGAGTTCGCCGTCAAGCGACCGGTGCCGCTCCCTTTTTCGACAGCCTGAGCGGAGGAATCGTTCCTTCACGCCAGGGCTTACCCATATCGATGACAAACCGAAAATCGCTGAGCGCAAGAATCGATGGAATAGGCCTTGGAGATGCTATTGCCGCGCTCCGTGCGGCCATTTGGCCTCACAGCGCGTGAGAATGGGCCAGAGAGGGGCCCGGGAATGGGGAGACCGCGCTCCGTGATTTTCGGGTACGTCAGAGAGGCTGCCGGCTGACTGTGCCGCGGTTGGTTGACGGCTGGAAAGTGACAAACGGGGGCTTCCGCGGGCAAGGTCTCATTTGAGGCCCGACACCTTGCCCGACCGAATGGCATCCTACGGCTTTCTGGGGCAGATTGCCCGGGCAAGGTCTGCCATCTCAAATGAGACCTTGCCCATTTTGCCCCAGAACTTACCCCATTCCACTCCTTTACCACTTCACGCTGTCAATGATTGCCTCCGCCATCATCCGCGCCCCGGCGGCCTGGGGATGGACGCCGTCAAAACAATACCGGGCGTCCGGGAAAAGGTCGACCAGGTCGATGAGCGAAAAGCCAGCAGCTGCAGCGATAGCGCGAATCGTCGGCCGAATCCCTTCTTCCAGGATTTCCGGCGAAAGCCCCATAAAGGTCTCGCCCAGCACGCGATGAATGCGAGGAGGAGCGATAAGAATAATGCGCGGAGCCGACGGAAGCCCCTGATATGCCGCGACGATATGCTCATAATCGCGACGAAAAGCATCCGGATCCCAATCATACGGCGAAGCATCGTTGGAACCGAGCATCAGCAGCACGATGTTCGGCTCCCACGCCAGACTGCTGCGAAAAGCCGAGGTATCGACATAGCCCGCATACGAATCGGCCCGGACCGAAGCCCCGTTGCACCCGAAATTCCGGACCTCGTACCCCTCGCCCACCTTCTCGCGAAGCATCTCCTGCAACACCGCCGGATAACTCTCCCGCCAGGGATCCGACAATCCAAATCCCCACGTAAGACTATCCCCGATGCAAGCTACGCGTATTGACATATCGTCTACAAAGATAGGTTTTCTTTTTTGCCATTCCCCCCAAAAACGCTATCTTTGAAAAGATATAAATGCTGTTATGGACAACGAAAAAGGTCTGATTATATATAATACTCCTGATGGCCGGAGTAAGGTTGCGCTGATGGCTCGTGACGGAATGGTTTGGTTGAATCAGCAGAGTATTGCCGAACTTTTTGGGACCTCAAAGCCGAACATCTCTATTCATATATCTAATATCCTAAAAGACAAAGAATTGAATAAAGATTCAGTTGTTAAAGATTATTTAACAACTGCCAATGACGGTAAACCATACCACGTCATGTTCTACTCTTTGGAGATGATTCTCGCAATCGGATACAGGATTAGAAACATACGTGGCGTACAATTCCGACGCTGGGCGACGGAGCATCTGTCAGAATATCTGGTAAAAGGCTTTACCTTAGATGACGAGCGCTTAAAGAATCCTGATGGCCGTCCGGATTACTTCGATGAACTCTTGCTCCGCATACGGGATATCAGAGCATCCGAAAAAAGATTTTATCAAAAATTACGCGATCTGTTTTCCCTCAGCAGCGACTACGACAAAACGGACAAAGCAACTCAGATGTTTTTCGCCGAGACGCAGAACAAACTTATCTATGCAGTTACCAAAAACACGGCTGCAGAGCTTGTTTTCAACCGGGCCGATTCTCGGCAGCCAAATATGGGTTTGACGACATGGAAAGGTTCTATCGTCCGAAAAGGTGATATCGTCATTGCAAAGAATTATCTCAAAGAAGATGAAATCGACACCCTCAATCGTTTGGTCACTATCTTCCTTGAGAACGCAGAGCTTCGAGTCAAAGAACGAAAAGATTTGACTCTCCAATATTGGAAACAAAGCGTCAACAATATACTAGCCTTCCAAGAGAAGGCAATTCTCAACGGTAAAGGGACTGTATCGAGCGATCAGGCAGAGGCAAAAGCCCGGGCGGAATACGAAGAATTCGATTCAAAACGCAAACAGTTTGAAGCAATTCAAGCTGACCAGGATGATATCAAAGAACTAGAGGAATGGTCCTCAAGAAAAGTTTCGAATCCTTCCTGAGAGCCTGTCAAAAAGAAAGCCCCTTACCCCTTCTTCTCAACAATCATCTCCGCCGACCCGTCTTCCAGCGAATCGTAGGCGTCGTAATGGATATGACTGCCGGCGGATTCATAGGCCAGGGCGGTCAGCTGCTGGGCCAGGGAAAGTAAGCCTTCTTTGTTGGCGGAGATCACGACCGTGTTGCCGCCATCGACCCGAACTTCAATCGTGAAGCCGTCTACCCATCCGATTTTCATAACTGCAGAATGAAAGATTTGACAATTACCAGCCCAGTCCTTTCAGCCACTTGGCGACCTTGGCGCGGCCGGTGCGGACTTCGTGACCGTAGATTGCGAAGCCGTCTTTCACCGTAGCTTTCGGCCAGGCCTTCTTCACGTCCTGGACCGTCGAGGCCAGGCCGCTGCCTTCGTGCGTCGTGAACGGAATGACCGTCTTGCCCGAGAGATCGTGATCCTTGAAGAACGAGAACATCACCTGCGGATAAGTCCCCCACCAGATCGGCCCGCCGATGAAAACGATGTCGTAAGGCGCCACATCCACATCGCCCTTGTACGCGGGCAACTCCCCGGCATTGGCCTCGGCCTGCGCCACCTTGATCAGATCCATATACGGCATATCGTAATCCTTCTCGGCCACGATCTCGAACTGATCCGCGCCCGTGATTTCCGAAATGTAGTCGGCCACGATCTTCGTGTTGCCCACCTCGATATGGCCCACAGAATAATTCTCACCCGCGTGAGAGAAGAAAATGACAATAGCTTTCCGATCCATATTCTTGTTGCTTTTGCTGTTTTGCCCGCAAGCCGTGCAGGCGGTAAACACCGCCAGCAAGGCCGCAAGGATTGATTTGACTATCAGTTTCATGTTGCTAAGTTACGGAATTAGTCCCAAAGTTCATAACCGCCCATCCAGGCTTTGATCTGCTCGTAGCTCATCGTGAAATAACGCTTCTCCTGATTCAGCGATGCCATCTTGGCCATCTCGTCGGGGGTCAGCTCAAAATCGAAGACCGCGATGTTCTCCTGGATATGCGCCGGATTCGAAGAACCGGGAACCACGCAGAAACCTTTCTGCAGATGCCAGCGGATGATGACCTGCGCGGCGGACTTGCCGTGCGCCTGGGCAATGGCATTGATCACAGGGTCGCGGAGAATCTCGCCGTGGCTGTCGCGCCCGCCAAGCGGGAACCAGCTCTCGATCTGGATGCCGTACTTGGCCGCCATCTCCTGCCAGTGCGCACGCTGGGCGTACGGATGACACTCGATCTGGAACATCTGCGGCTTGACGGTCGCCGGAACCACGATGGACTCGAAGAGTTCGTCGCTGAAATCGAAATCGCTGATGCCGATGGCGCGGACCTTGCCCATTTCGAGCGCTTTCTCGAGTTCCTTCCAGGCACCGTTGTAATCGCCCAGCGGCTGGTGCAGATACACGAGGTCGAGATACTCGAGACCCAGACGGTCCAGCATCTTGTCCAGCTGCGGCAGCGTCTTGCCCTCGCCGTACTCGTTGGGCCAGAGCTTTGAAGTGATCCAGATTTCCTCGCGGGGAATGCCGCTGTCCTTCACGGCCTGTCCCACGCTGCGCTCGTTCTGATATGCGTGTGCCGTGTCGATGTGCCGGTATCCGGCCTTGAGTGCCGCCAGCACGCTGTTGTATGTGACCTCGCCGGCCGGGATGGAATAAACGCCGAGTCCGAACTGCGGAATGACGACGCCGTTGTTGAGGGTAATGGTGGTCTGATTCATAGGGAGTGTTGTGTTTTGATTGATTTCGGGAGTGTTAGTTTTCTGAGCGGAGCAGCCGGTCGCTGCAAAGATGACCGCCAGGGTCATGAGCCATTTCATACTCGTTTGTCTTTTGTTTCGTTTGATTCTGGTGCAAAGGTACGGCCCTTCCCCCACCCGGACATTACCCCGAATACGGAATGATTTACCCATTTTTCCGTTTTACCGAAAAATCGTTAAATTTGCTTGCAGAAAGCTCCAGATGCCATGGAAGAGTACCTGATTCTGAATACACTTACCGATTTCGTCCGTCCCGAATCGTTCCACGCCGATTATCATATCCACCTGCTCTGCAAGGGCGGAACCCTGTCGTTTTTCTGTAATCACAAACCCTTCGAAGTAACCTCCGGCTGCCTCCTCATCTGGCAGATGACCACCGAATTTACCGACATCACCTGTTCCGAAGACTTCGACGCCGACCTGCTGATGATCGCCAACCCTTTCCTCGGCCGGTATAACCCCGAGATGGTCTGGGCCACCAAAGGCTATATGTACATCAAGGAAAACCCGGTGTTCCGCCTCGACCCCGACGAACGCGACATCATCGCCACCGACTTCAAACAGTTCTACCAGCGCATCCGCGCACCCCGGAACCTCTTCGGCGAAGAAATCGTCGGCTCCCTGCTGCGCATCCTCCTCTACGACATCTGGAACATCTACTCCCGCGAAATCGAGAAAGCCGACATCGACGACATCACCTCACGCCACTTCCTGCGCTTCCTCCTGTCCGTCCAGGAAAACTGCCGCGAACACCGCGAAGTCGCCTGGTACGCCCGCGAACTCGGCCTCGCCCCCAAATACCTCTCCGAAATCAGCAAATCCATCACCGGCCTCCCCGCCGGCGACTGGATCGACGCCTACACCGCCCACGAACTCCGTAAACTCCTCTCCGACCCCCGCCTCACCCTCACCGACATCGCCGACACCCTCCACATCTCCTCCCTCCCCGCCCTCACCCGCTACATGAAACGCATCCTCCACACCACCCCCAGCGAATTCCGCCGGAGGCTAAACTAAAGGCAGGAAAAAAGCGTATCTTTGCCGCCCGAATCCAAGAAACAGGGTGAGAACGAAGATCCAAATCGACAGAAGGCGCCTGCTGGGGTATGTGGCGGGCATTACGGCGGGGGTTTCCTATGGGATGAACCCGCTGTTCGGGAAGGCTCTGATGGAAAGTGGCGTTCCGGTGATGGTGATGCTGTTTTTCCGCTATGGATTCGCCGCCATTTTTACGGCGGTCCTGATGCTCATCCGGAAAGAATCCTTCAAGGTGGGAAAACGGGAGATCAGCCTGCTGATCCTGCTGGGTCTTCTCTTCGCCGGCAGCAGCATCACGTTGTTCACTTCCTACGCCTATATCCCTTCGGGACTGGCAACGACGCTGGTCTATCTCTATCCGGTGTTCGTCGCCCTGATTATGGTCTTCCTTCGGATCTATCCCAGCTGGCAGACCTGGCTGTCGATCCTGGCCACCTTCGCCGGCATCCTGCTGCTTTCCGCCCCGTCGGGCAACGCGGAAATCCGGCTGGCCGGCATCCTGCTGGCCATCGGGGCGGCGCTTTGCTACTCGTTCTATCTGGTCATCGTCAACCGGAGCAAACGAATCAAGAAGGTTTCGGAACAAACCCTTACACTCTACTCGCTGATTACGGGAGCCGTTCTTTTCGCCGTCATCCTCGCCTTCCAGGGCGAGTATATCCTCGAAGGCCTCGACACGCCGGCCGACTGGGGAATCCTGATGGGCCTGGCCATCGTCCCCACGATGATCGCCACCCTCACCCTGGCCATCTCCTCCCGCTATATCGGCCCGACCAAGACCGCCATCCTCGGCGTCTTCGAGCCGCTCACGGCCATCCTCATCGGCACCCTCTTCTTCAGCGAGCCGCTGACGTTCAAAATGGCCCTCGGCATCGCCATCTGCGTGGCGGCCGTCGTCTTTATGATCCTGAAGCCCGGAAAGAAAAAGAATTGAGGCTACGAGAGCGCCTCGATGACTGCGACCCAATCGGTTTCGGGATCGAAACCGAACTTGTCGTCGATGCCCACGTTGAAATAAAGCTTTTTGCTGAAATCCTGGAAAGTGGAGTTGCCGACCTCCGGATTCTCGTTGATGTAGTCGAAATGGATGCCGTCCTGCGCAAAACGCTGCCGGTAGGCCTCCATCCGCTCGGGATAGCATCCGCTCCAGAGAATCAGGCAGATATCGTCGCGACTCGACATCAGCTGCAGCGCAGGCCGGGCATACGGCATATAATCATAGGTCTCTTCGTTCTGGTAGCAGGCGTGCAGGATCGTGTCGTGGATATCCACCACGACATAGATCTTTTCCCAGCCCTTCTCCTCCTTCCGCCGGAAAGCGGCTTCAAATGCTTTTGCGATGCTGCTCATAATACAAAGATAGGAAAAAGCCGCGGAAATCACTATCTTCGCCCCGATGAATCCCGTTTCCGCCCGTTTGTTGAGCCAGCAGCTGGTCGCCCCCGAATTCAAAGATCCGGCCGACGTGGTCGCGTGGTTCGGCGCGATGCAGGCGCAGGAGTATAAGGCGATGCGCTGGGCCGTGTCGATGCGGACGCGGAAGCCTTCGTTCAAGGCCTTTGAGAAAGCCTTCAACGAAGGCCGGATCATCCGCACACACCTGCTGCGCACTACGTGGCAGCTGGTCGCGCGCGAAGACTTCCTCTGGATGCTGGCGCTGTGCCGCAACAAGGCTCTGGCCGGCCTGCGGGGCTGGATGCATTCCAATGGCATCGACATTCCCGACACCGAAAAAGGCCGCATCCAGGAATTGTTCGCCGAATATCTGGCCGGGAAACGCTGCGTCCTCAAAGAAGATCTCGACCTGGCCCTGAAAGAGAAAGGCATCGAGATGGAAGACCATCGCCTGTCGTACCATCTCCGCCTCGCCGAATTCGACGGCCTCGTCTGCTCCGGCGATCTCCACCCCACCAAACGGACGCTCGCTCTCGTCTCCGAAAAGATCGGCCCGCAGCCGCTGCCGGCCCCGGACGAAGCGCTCGCGCTCTTCGCCCGGAAGTACTTCCGCAGCCACTCCCCGGCCACGCTGGAAGACTTCGTGTGGTGGTCGGGCCTCAACATCAGCGACTGCCGCCAAGGCATCGCCGCCCTCGGCGACGAACTCGCCGTCGTCCGGCATAAAGGGAAAGAATTCTATTGCCACCGCGACGCCCGCACCCGGGGCTTCCGCAGCGGAACGCTGCTGCTGATCCCGGCGTTCGACGAATATCTCATCGGCTACAAGAGCCGCCACGTCGTCCTCCACCCCCACCACGCGGCCAGGGCACACAACCAGTCGGGCCTGTTCTACAACGTCGTGGCCCTCGACGGAGAGATCGTGGGCAACTGGCACCCCGCACAAGCCGGCTGCGGCATCTCCATCTTCAAGGAAGGAGTCACCCTTCCGGAGGAAGCCCTCCGGAAGGAAATCGACCGCTTCCAACTTGCCAGGAAACGATAAGACTTACTTGAGTTTTTGAAGAAACCGGCCCGTGTTGACCACGAACCGCGTGTGCGTGCCTTCGCCGATCAGCGTTTCGCCCTGACGGGCTTCCAGCCGGAACGTAAACTTCCGCCCTTCGGTGCGCTCCAGCACGGCCGTGGCCGTGACCTCGGCGCCGACGGGCGACGGGGCGAGATGCCGCAGGCAGATCTCGCCGCCCACCGTCGTGTCGCCGACCTCCAGGATCGGCGCCACGGCCTCGAAGGCGGCGTTCTCCATCAACGCCGCCAGCCGCGGCGTGGCCAGCACCGGCAGGCTGCCGGACCCCATCGCCCGGGCCGTGTCCTGCTCGGACACGACCAGCGCGCTGGTATGCGTCAGCCCCGACGCGAACGCCACTTTCACGATCTCATCGGGAATCCAGGCCTTGTAGAAACCCCGCCGCTGCTCCTGCTCCATCTCTTTCTCCAGCTCATCCATCAGCGGCTCGGCCGCATCGTTGAGCTTATTGTAGAGCGCCGGGCAGGACTTCTCCAGCGCGGAATTGTAGATGTCAGGCTCCTGCTCCACCGCCCGCAGGAAATGGATCAGCGCATCGACCTCCTCGTCGGCGAGCGCCAGCGGCTTCTCGCGAAAGCGGCCGGTATAATATTCTTCGACCCGAAAGATATAGTCTGCCATAAAACGACGGATCAGTGGCGGCCGAGCGACTCGAGATAACCGATCAGGAATTCCGGCCGGTCGGTCTGGATGATGGACGTGCCCAGATCGAGGATCGGGCCGTACACCGTGCCGGGATCGTCCGCCTCGAAGGCGGCATTGTCTTCATAGCCGCCGCAGAGCGAAGCCCACAGCGTATTGACCCACAGCTTGGCGCCGGAGTCGAGAATCTTCTTGGCCACGCCCTTCGCATTGTCGTTCAGATCGGTGAAGCAGAGCTCATAGGCCAGCTGCGGCTTGGGATCGGACACATAGCCCTGGAACAGCGGCGATTCGCCGTCCTGGGCACCGCTGATGATGGGCATATACAGCAGGTTCCGGGGATGCGAAGCGAGCTTCTCCTTCACCTCCGGCCAGGGCTGGCCGCTCTTGATGAGGATCTGGTCGGTCACGCCCAGCTCCTCGGCCATGGCGAGCACCCGGTCGTAGTATTCGTAGCCCTGGTCCACATTCACCAGAATGCGGTCCTTGCACGCTTCGAGGGCCTGGCGCAGCGTCGGCATCTTGATGCCAGGGCACGGTTCGCCTTGGCTCGATTTCAGGCTGAGCGACAGGATCTGGTCGTAGGTATAGTCGCTGATGCGGCCGTTGCCGGTCGTGCAGCGGTTGAGCGTATGGTCGTGGCTCAGCACCAGCACGCTGTCCTTGGTCTGCTTGAGATCGAGCTCGATCATATCGACGCCCATCCGGATGCACGACTCGATGGCCGGCAGCGAATTCTCCGGATGGTTGCGCCAGTCGCTGCGATGCGACACCACCATCACATACTTGGAAGCCGGATCGTGGAGCGCCGCCAGGGACTTCTCCACCCGACCCGTCTTGGGCGCCAGGGCGGCCTCGTCGGCGACCACGTCGTTGAACGTGCGGAAGCCGTAGCCGCGCGCCCGCAGGGTATCGATGATCTCGCCGAGATGGTTATAGGGCCGCTCAACCTCCTGCTTCTCGGGATAGTTCATCGCGTGGATCAGGAGGATCAGGCCGTTGAGCCCTTCGGTCTCCTCCATCTCCCACAGGCGGTCGAGCATCTGGTCGATGGTCGTGTAGGAATCCATATCGGGCGTGGTCCAGTCGAGGCCGAAGAGAGGGCCGGCGGAAGGATTGAGCAGCTTGTAGCCGAGGTTCTCGATGTTCTGGCGCGATTCGGCGTTGCAGGTCTCATAGGGCGGGATCATCCAGTAGTACTGCTTCTTCTCCAGCCCGAAGCGCGCGAGCTGCGCCTCCATCTTCGCGAAATCCTTCGCCAGCGAGTCGGCCGTCACCAGCGTCTGGCCGTTCTCGCAGAGCACCAGATGCGCGTAGGAATGCGCCGAGAGATAGTGCCCCTCGTCGATGATCCGCCGGATGGGCTCCTCATACTGCGGCTGCGCGAAGCAGACGCCCGTGGGGAAGAACGAGCCCTTGACGCCCTTTTCCTTCAGCGTATTGAGCACCGGCACGAGGCCGTCGAAATTCTCGAAATAGCCCTGGTCGTTTTCGCTGTAATGGGCCGTGAACACGAGATAGACATTCTTTTCTTCGGGATTCACCCGACGCACGATGCCGCTGTCGTCGTAGACGAAAACGGGTTCGTGGGTCTGGACCGGCTTGTTGCAGGCCGCGAGCAGAAAAGCCGCAGCGACGACCGTCGCCACGCGCAACAGATTATTGATTCTTGTCATAAACAATGGATAAAGTTTCAGCGAGATAGTCGGCGATGCGTTCGAGCCAGGTGTAGCTGCCGGTGCCCGGCGAGGCGTATTCCTGGAAACAGTGCTTGCGCGTGGCCAGGATATGGAGTTCACTCTGGATGCCCATCGCGCGCATCTTTTCCCACACTTTCACGGAGAGCATCGGGGTGTCGGGGTCGGCGTCGCCGTGCAGGAACAGCATCGGCGCGGTGCCGAGATCGAAGGAGAACTCCGGCGGCATCGGTTCCGCGTCGTAGGCCGGATAGATGCCGATTCCCCACTGGACCTGGCAGGAAATCGTATCGAGCGCATCGATGGGCCGGTAGGCGCGGTGGCGCGACGAAGTGACGCCCATCAGGGTCAGATGGCCGCCGGCGGAAGAGCCCATCAAGCCGATCTTGTTCGGATCGAGGCCGTACTCCGCGGCCTGGCTCCGCACCAGCCGGATGGCCCGCTGGAGGTCCTGCCACGCCGTAGTGTGCATAGCCAGCCCCTTCGGGCGCGGGGTGCGGTATTTCATCGTGACGACGGGGATTCCTTTCGCATTGAGATAGCGCCGCGCGGGCAGCACCTCGAAACTTCCGGGACCGTTGCCCACGTAGTCGCCGCCGGAGTAGATGAGCTGGATGGCATCGGTCGTCCGGTGCTCCGGGATGTACCATTCCAGATACGGCGTGCACTGATGGTCCTGCGCATCGGGCATCCGGCCTTCCGGCCAGATGTTTTCCTTGTGATAGCTGGTGGCAACCAAGTCTTCCGGAAAGCGCTCCTGCAGGCTGACTTCGGGCTCCAGCGGGCCGAGCCAGCCCATCTGCCGCATAAACTCCACGCCGCGCTCGAAGCCGAAGGCGCCGTGCCCCTTTCCGGGATACAGATGCAGTTCGACCGGCACGCCCATCTCGTGCAGCTTGCGATAGACCAGCGTCGAGCCGTTCGGCGAATAGGGATCCAGGCCACCGTGGTGCAGGCTCATCGGGCAGGTCTTCGCATCGAAGGGAAAGACGGCGCTCAACGCTACGTCGGTGCCGTATCCCTCGCGGGTGGCCGGCGTACCGGTTTCGCCGTCGGTCGTCACATAGGCCGGCGCGTTGACGATGGCCCAGTTGATATGGCAGGGAATCTCGTCGTACCAGTCGATCTTCGGATAGGTTTCAGTTAGGGAGCCTGTCGCCAGCAGGAGCGCCAGATGCGAACCGGCCGACATCGAAACCACGCCGATCTTCTCCGGATTGAAGCCCCGCGCGGCCGCCTGGCTGCGCACCAGCCGGACGGCCCGCTGCCCGTCTTCCCACGCCGTCTGATAAATCGGCAGGCCCTCCGGGCGCGGCGTGCGATACACGAAATTCACGCATTGCACGCCCAGGCGCGTCAATTCCTCTTTCCAATATTGGATCAGCCCCACATCGCAGCAGTTGATATACGAACCGCCCGAGATGAGGATCATGCAGACATCCTTCTTCACGTCGTCAGCCGGCGCCGGGAACCACTCGAGATACGGAATCCGGTGCGCCTCCGGCAGGAACCCCGGCGCCTCCGCCTCGTCGGTCATCGCCGCAATCTGCCCCACCTGCGCATCCGGCATCCGCCCCCCCGGCCAAATAAATTCACGTTGCTGCGCCGCCAGTGGCAGGCAGGTCAAAACAAAAAAGAAAAAAAGAAGGAAGTGTCTCATCGAAAATCAAAGTTACGGATTATTATGGCATTCTCTACCGACAACCGGGGATTTCTTTTCGTACATTTGTCGTATGAGAAAACCGATCTGCCTCTCCCTCGCTTTGTGTCTGGTCCTGTGCATCACGGCCCAGGCCCGCGACAACAGCCGCTTTGTGAACCTCTTTATGGGAACCGCCGGCGATCACGGGCAGGTAAGCCCGGCGGCCCAGCTCCCGCTGGGCCTCGCCTCCGTCTGCCCCGACAGCAAGGCCGCCTCCCACGCGGGCTACGACTACGACGAGCCCGAAATCTCGGGCATCTCGGTCACGCGCGTCAGCGGCGTGGGCGGCCAGGGATCGGGCGGCAACCTCCGGATCCTGCCGGCATCCGGCGGCACGGCCGTCTTCATCCAGAAAGGCACGGAAAAGGCCGTCCCGGGCTACTACGAGACGCGGCTCGACAACGGCGTGCAGGTGCGCCTCACCGCCACGAACCACTGCGCCCTGGAGCAGTACCGCTTCCCACGGGGCGTCGTCCCCACCCTGTTCGTGGACTTCAATTCCGCCATCGACCCGCGGCGCAGCCGGTGCCGATATGCGGTTCTGGGCAGCAATGACATCGAAGGATGGGTCGTTTCTTCCACCGTCGGCAATGCCGGCGCTTACAAGCTTTTCTTCCGGCTCCACACCGATAAACCCTTCACCGTAGCGGCCAGCGACTCGTTGAGTGCGCAGCTGCTTTTTCCTGAAGGAACGCATAAGGTAGAAGTCCGTATCGGCCTGTCTTCCATCAGTGAAGCTTCAGCCGCAGAGGAGCTCGACGCCATCGCTGTGCGCCGCTTCACCCGGCTCCGCGCCGATGCCGCGCGAGCCTGGCGGCGCGTGCTCGGCAAGGTCGACGTGAAGGGCAGCACGCCCGAGCAGCGGTCGCTCTTTTACACGGGGTTGTACCGGGTTTATCTGAGCCCCTTCCACGCCACTTTCAGCGGCAAGTACGTCGGCACCGACGCGATCGTCCGCGAGGCGCAGGACTGGACGTTCTACAGCGGATGGAGCATGTGGGACACCTACCGCGCCAAGTTCCCGCTTATTACCCTGCTCGATCCGGCCACCACGGAAGACATCTGCCGCTCGCTCGTAAGCCTCTACCAGACCGGCAAACGGAACTGGGCCACGCTGCAGGAACCCGTGCCCACCGTGCGCACGGAGCATTCGCAGATCGCCCTGCTCGACGCCTGGGCCAAGGGAATCCGGGGCTTCGACCTGGCCGCCGCCTTCCCCGCGATGGAGGCCGAAGCCGACTTAGGGCGCGCGGAAGGCGCCCGCCAAGGTCTCACCCGCAACTCCCCGGACCAGAAGATGGAGACCATTTACGACCTCTGGGCTATGGGGCAGATTGCCCGGATCATCGGCCGGGATGAGGCCGCCGCGCGATATTTGGCCGAGTCCGCGGAACTATTCGAGCAGACTTGGAAAGCCGATTTTATGACCGTTACCCCGGAATTCGCCCGGATGAAAGGCAACGGCCTGTACCAGGGCACGCGCTGGCAATACCGCTGGGCCGTTCCGATCTACGCCGACAAAATGATCGAATGGGTCGGCCGGGAGCAACTGGCCGATGAACTGAGCGAATTCTTCCGCCTCCAGCTCTTCAACCAGGGCAACGAACCCGACATCCAGACCCCGTTTATGTTCAATCTCTTCGGCCACCCCGAGCGCACCGACGCCCTCGTCCACGCCCTGCTGACCGACGACAACATGGTCCACCGCTACGGCGGCAACGCCGAATATCCCGAACCCTTCGTCGGCCGCGCCTTCCGCAACCGCCCCGACGGCTACGCCCCCGAAATGGACGAAGACGACGGCACGATGAGCGCCTGGTACCTCTTCAGCCAACTCGGCCTCTACCCCGTCTGCCTCGGCACCGACCGCTACGAACTCTTCACCCCCCTCTTCGACCGCGCCACCCTCCACCTCCCCGGCCACGACGTTAAGCTAATCCGCAAATGCGCCCCCGCCTCCGCCCGCCAGGTCGTAATCGACGGCATCCCCCTCCCCGACTTCTCCATCTCCTACACCCAACTCACCTCCGCCCGCGAAATCGTCTGGCTGCCGTAGGGAATAGCCCCGTGCCGACGCCTAAGCGCTACACGGCATTCAGCAGCTTGTAGCGGCGGGAATAGGCCGTTTCTGTTTCGAGCGACTTCAGGCGGCGGATGTCTTCTTCGATCAGGGAGGGGATGCCGGGGACGAGGGGCTTGTTGAAGCGTTTGCCGATGTCCTGGGCCAGGGGTGCGCCGCGTTTGCGGGATGCGAAGAGGTCGGGGACGGGGCGGATGTCGATGCAGTTGGCGCGGTTGACTTCGTTCTCGTCGATGACCGGGAGCTGCCACATCTCGAAGCCGGTGGCGATGATCGTCACGCTGATGCGGTCGCCCATCTCTTCGTCATAGACGATGCCGCGCTTGAAGTTGATGGTGGCGCCGGTGTACTGCTTCGTGTATCCCATGATCTGCGAAAGTTCGGAGAGAGTAATGCCGTGTTCGTCGTCGGAACTGCCCGTGATGTTGATCAGGGCGTTTTTGACGTTCTGCAGATTCAGGTCGTTGAGCAGCGGCGAGTTGAGCGCGTTCTCCACGGCCTGCACGGCCCGGTTCTCCCCTTCCGCCTCGCCGATGCCCATGATCGCCACGCCGCTGTTCTGCATCACCTTCTTCACGTCGTTGAAGTCCACATTGATCTCACCTGTGGTCGTGATAACCTCGGAGATACTCTTGACCGCCGTCGCGAGAACCTCGTTCGCCTTGGCGAAGCCTTTCCGCGTACTCATCATCCCATAAAGGTCGTAAAGTTTCTGGTTGTCGATCACCAGCAGGCTGTCGACATGCTTGGCCATTTCCTTGATGCCTTCGACCGCCCGATAGAGCGATTCATTGCCTTCGTCGCGGAACGGGATCGTCACGACGCCCACAGTCAGCTTGCCTTTCTCCTTGGCCAGCTTCGCGATGACAGGACTTGCGCCGGTACCCGTGCCGCCGCCCATGCCGCAGGTCACGAAGACCATCTCCGAGTCGCCGTCCAGAAGTTTCTCGATCTCCTCAACGGACTCCTCGGCGGCTTTCCTGCCGAGTATGTGATCCATCCCCGTTCCCAAGCCGCCCGTCACGCCCGGGCCGATCTGGAGTTTGATGGGAACCGGACTCCGTTCCATCGATTTGACGTCGGTGTTGCATACCACGAAATCGACGTCCTTGAGCCCCATCGGGTACATATATGACACGGCATTGTTGCCGCCGCCTCCCACGCCGATGACCATGATGAGGCTGCCCCTTTTCTCCCAAGAGACTGGAATCAATTGTGTATCCATAAGCTATGCATTGTCGTTCTGATCTATTTTGAACATTCTCTCGATTCCGTCGAACAGCCCGGGGCCGTCGCTCTCGGTCTTTTTCCCGCCGAAGAGGCCGTGACGCCTTGTTGTGGGCTTTGGCGGCTTGATTGTCGGTACGGGACTGACTTCAGGCGGTTCCGCGGCCGTAGACTGATCGTCCGATTCCGGCTCATTCTCGAGCGCGGCAGTAAGCTTCGGATCGAGCGTCTCCAGGACAAGCCCGACAGCCGTCGAGGCGTATACGTCGAACGCCTCCTCCACGCTGTCGCCGGTGATGGCGCTCTGCGGCGCCGCCAGCCGGACCTTCCGCCCGAGCAGCGAACCCGCCAGCTGCAGGATGTTGTCCAGATGACTCGTTCCGCCCGTGATGACCACGCCGGCCGGGATGCGGTTCGCATAGCCGGACTGCTCAATGACATACGCCACCGCATCGAAGATCTCGCTCATCCGCGCCTCGATGATCCGTGTCAGCAACACCAGGTCGACCTCGCCGTCGACGCTGTCATCCTCGCCGCGGAGCACCAGCTTCCGGTTCTCGATGGCGTACTCCTCGCAACAGCGCCCCTGCTGTATCTTGACATTCTCCGCCCACTGCCGCGTGATGCCCGCGTCGGTCTTGATGTCGCTCGTCACGGCTTCCCCGCCGAACGGAATCACGGCCACGTGCCGGACGACATTGTCCTTGACCACGGCCACTTCCGTGGTTCCCTTGCCGATATCGACCAGCACCACGCCGCTCTCCATCTCCCGCGCGGTCAGCACGGCCCGGGCCGAAGCAATCGGCGCCAGAACTGCCTTGCGCAGCCTCAGGTCGCACTGCGCCAGCACCTTGTCGCGCCGGTCAAGAATGGACGTCCGTCCGCTGAAGAGGAGAAAGTCTGCCTCGATCTCCGCGCCGGTCATCCCGACCAGCTCATCCTGGGAAATGCCGATCCGCTCGTCCGTGCTGTAGCGTTGCGGAAGCACCTCAAAGACAGCCTCGCCTTCTCCGACGCCGGTTTTGTACTGGGAGCGGATGATCTGCAGGACCTCCGGCTCCGTGATGTGGGCGCCCGCGCTCCTGCGCTTGACGGTCTCCGTCCGCTCCGTGCGATGGAGCACGCGGCCGGAGAGGCCGACGGTCACCTCGGTAATCTTCTCGCCGATCTCCGCCTCCGCCTGCTCGACCAGCGTTCGGACAGTCTCCGCCACCTTGTAATCGTTATCAATCTCGCCGCACTCCACACCCGCCGCCGGCGCGTCGTGGTAGCTGACGATCCGAATCCCCCCGCCGGCCCTC
>JAEEGJ010015048.1_pt1 | contig 18166 bp, 17 predicted proteins | sample 8958761 | NCBI WGS metagenome assembly JAEEGJ01 (sample SAMN16246546, study PRJNA631951) | gut metagenome | biome: gut microbiome; feature: rumen; material: RS-attached | host: Bos | place: Iran: Karaj | collected 2018-10
GGGTGATGGTCGAGGCCGTCAACGCTGCGGCTCCCGACCTCCTCTGGGTAGGCATGACCGCCCCCAAGCAAGAAAAGTGGCTGCACGAACACTGGGCGGAGTTGGACATCCACTGTCCTGCCGGCGCCATCGGTGCAGTTTTCGACTTCTTCGCCGGCACGGTGGAACGCGCGCCGCAAAAATGGATCGACCTCGGCCTGGAATGGCTCTACCGCCTGATAAAAGAACCGCGCCGCACATGGCGGCGCTATCTCGTGAACAATCCGAAGTTCCTCTGGCTGGTCCTGAAGGAGAAACTATCCAAATAGTTCCTGCTCCACGATATAGCACAGGATATGCCCGATCAATGTCTGACATTCCTGGATGCGGGGTGTCTCCGTGGATGGAACATGGATTACATAGTCGTAATCATCCATCGGACAGGGATTTGCACCCACGATGGCGACAGACGTAATCCCTTTTTCACGACAGGCCGGCAAAGCCTCCACAAGGTTTTTGGACCTCCCTGAAGTGGAGATTCCGATGAATACATCCCCGGCGCATCCCTGCGCCTCGATCTGGCGCGCAAACAGCCTGTCGAACCCGTAGTCATTGCCAACGGCAGTGATGATGGACGTATCGGTGGACAGTGACAGTGCCGCCAACCCCGGCCGGTCGAAACTGAACTTGTTCACCAGTTCCCCGGCCATGTGCTGGGCATCGGCGGCACTCCCTCCGTTTCCGGCCCACATGGTCTTGTAACCGGCATGGTAAGCGTCGACCATCAGGCTGGCGATCACGGTAATCTTTTCCATCAAGGAAGCATCGGCCAGGAGGGCCTGCTTGACGCGGATGGAGTCGGCAATTTGCGCCTTGACTATATCTAATGTATTCATAATGAATTAATTTCTTTCAATAAGGATTGTATGCTATCTTCGAACTGATAAGGCAATAGATTCTCCCGCAGGCATAACGGCCTGTTCACGGGAAGTGCGTCCAGAAGCTGCCGGATATGGTCAGTCAGACCTGGCACGTCGGAGGGTTCGACGACAAAACCTTTCTCCCCTTCCCGGACCAGGTCGGAGGAACCGGCCTTTCGGGAAACGATGACGCGGGCGCCTGCCATCAGGGCCTCGCCCGTCACGGCGCCGTAGGCTTCCTGCGTGCTGGGAAGAACCAGGATATCGATCAGGTTGTACCACGCCAAGAGTTCGTCACCGACAAGCATCCCGGTGAACAGGGTGCCCTCCGGGGCCTGCGCTTCCAGCGCAGCCCGTTCGGGGCCATCACCGATGATTACCAACTGCGCCCGATTCCGCACCGGTTCAAAAGCGCGCAACAGAACAGGTACGTTCTTCAAACCGACCAGTCGTCCGACGAAGGCGACTATGGGTTTGGGACTGGGTCGCAGCTGTTCCGACAAGGGCAGGACGCGTTCCAAGTCCGGCCGGATACGCCGCTCGTCGGCGATGATCGGCATCAGCAGCCCCTTGCCGAAACGTTCCCGATACCAGTCGCGGACAAACGGGCTGTGCAGGATAATCTCGTCCAATTTGCCCGGAATAAACCGGCGGGCAAGCCGGTGCTTCCATCCGAAATCATGGCCCTGAATCATATCCAAACTGTCATCACAGGTCGATATGACCTTGTACCCATACTTCTTTCGGAAATGCAGGCACAGCACCGCTGCCGCGGAAAACTCCGGCACGAAAACCAGCCTCGGGCGGAAAGCCGCCAGAAGGGACGGCAGACTTTGAAGCGTCCACCTCCGGGCCGTAAAACCCTTGTTCCCAGTCGTTTCCGGATCGATTTTTCCCGTCATTCCCGGCTTGACCGGGAATCCCTCCTGGAAACAGATCTCGCAATCCAGCTCCCGGGAAAGGGACCGGCAGAAATCCATCCGGTAGGAAACCGGCCGATTGGACAGGTACAGGTTACGCATCCTTCAGGATATCGACAAAACGCTTCTCAAACTGTTCAAGCGTATATGATTCACGGTAACGGGTTTTCCCGCTCTCCCCCATCCGGGCCCGCAGTGCGGCGTCCGAAAGCAGCCGTTCAAGCGCATCGGCCAAAGCCTTCGGATCGCCTTTCGGACAGATCAGACCGTCCACCCCGTCCCGGACCATTTCGGGAATCGCCCCCTCGTCAGTAGTAACGACGGGAAGTCCGGTCCCCATCGCCTCCAGGACCACCAGCGGGAAACTGTCGTTCAGGGTGGGATGGACAAAGACATCAGCCCTTGCCATAGCCTCCCACTTCCCATCCCCGTACCGGGGGCCCTCATAGATGACACGGCCTTCCAATCCTTTCTCCCGGATTTCGTCGGAGAGGCTGTCACCGGGGTAATCCGCAGACAAAGCCCCCACCAGCGAGCATCGGAAGTCGATTCCACGCTCCTTCAGAAGGCGGCAGGCTTCGATCAGGACGGAAACGCCCTTGGAACGGATGATGTTGGACAGGAAAAGCAGTCTGGGCACGGCGCCTGGAACACGATTCACGGAAGGAACGGAAACGCCGTTCGGGCAATAAGATACACGGTCTTCCGGCACATACTTCCGGATATCGGGATACAGAAGACGGGAAAGGAGAATGACACGGGCATCCCTGAAGAGCATCCGGTACAGGATGTTCAGGAAAAACCGGCCTTGACGTTCTGCAACACCCTTGTTGTGGAGGTGCAGCATCCTTTTCGTTCCCCGGGTTGCCCGGACGACAAAGACATCTTTGAGCAGTCCCGGCATGGTGACGGAGGGAGTCATATACACCAGGTCCGGCTTCCATTCCCGGACCGCCCGCCGGACTTCGCCGGCCAGCCGAAAAACCGTCCGGATCTTCCCGGCCGAGAAGCGTCCGACCTGCTCCAGCGTTGATGACGCCGACAAGTTGATGTACCGGGTCTCGAACGACTCGTTCACCAATGGGCTCTCCCGCAGGAACAGGCCTACCTGGGCAGGCCCATGCACCGGTGGCGGCAGGTGAAGGATGAACAGGACGCGCGGTTTAACGCTGTTCGAAGCGGACTTTCCCATCAACTTGATTCATCAGACGGGTCCAGGCCCGGAGGGGCAGGCTGTGGTAGCGCAATGCGCTGCGGCGAACGGATGGTATTACCTCAATCCGGCCAGGGAATGAAAAAGAACGTTTTTCCGGAGGTGCCAACCGATACCGGAACCGGTTATAAGACTTGCAATGGGTCCCTTCCCCATTGAATCCGGCCGACGGGTCCACCAGGGATTCCGCAGGGAACAAAGACACCTTTCCCAGAAGGAACTGGCTGTAGCAGAAACGGATCGCCCAGGAACTGTTCTTCCCTTCCAGCCATCCGCGGAGCATGTGCGCACAGTCGGAGCCGCCCCAACGGTTAAATGCACAAGCGTGTTTCTGCAAGGAAGCCGGCGTCGGATTCCAATCCACGGACTGCCAGCGATCCCGCCAGGTCGCCCACCCCCAGGAAGAACTGCGCGGACAGAAATAAGCGTCATATCCATATCCGGAAGGCATCCGGACCTCGCTGGTATAGCCACAGACGGAGAAGACTCCCGGGACGTCACGATACAGTTCCAAACCAGCATTCATGAAGGAAAGGAAACCGGGATGCGTCACCAAATCGTCCTCGAGGACAATGACAGATTCATAGATGTCCAGTACGTTTTGTATGCCTGAGATGACAGACTCCGACAACCCTCGGTTCACCTCGGAACAAAGGACTTCCACACGGAGGAATCCGCGGGCGGCGAGGGCCACTTCCCGGACGGCCGCCACCTTCTCCGCATCGGCTTCGTTACGAGGCCCATCCAAGCGGATGTAAAGCGGGGTATCGGATGCCAGTTCATTGGCGGCCAAGGCCTCCAGTGACGCCTTCAAGGCATGGGGACGGTTGAAGGCAAAAAGGACTACGGGCGCCGGCATAGGTCACGAAGTTGTTTGAGGCGGAAATAGAACGGAAAGGAGCGGTTCATCAACCGGATTTCGGCTTTATGACGGCTTTCGGGCGGAACCGGCAATGGAAGGACCGCATCCAGTCCTGCTTCTTTCCAAAGCCTGGACGGCGAATAGCCGGCCGATGCCGCTTTGTGGATCATTCCCAGGATAATGCTTCGACAGGTGGCTGCATAGATGGCCGGCTCCTTCACCTGCTCCGATGCCGCGACAAGAGCCCGGGATGCACGACGGACATAGTCCGGATCCATCTTCCGGGATGTACTTTCCGGCCGCTCCTGGACTTGATAGAACGGGACATCCAGGAACAGGACACGCTCGCAAACAGACAGACATGCGGACATGAACACCAAATCCTCGGAAAGGGGAACACCTTTCGCAAAAGACAAACCGGCCTCGTCCAGGAAGCTCTTCCGGAAGGCGCAACCGCAGACGCTCCCTCGCAGATAGCCGCTCCGGACCACCTCCCGTTTCGTACAGACCGTCCCGCCCGCAAAAAGCCGGGACCAGGGGTATTTCTCCGAGTCCTGACCAAAACTGCGCATGATGACGATATCCACCCCTTCAGCGGGCAATCCGGCAGAAAGACGGCCAAGGGCCCCGTCCATCAGGCGGTCATCAGCATCCAGGAAAACGACATACTCGCCTTGCGCCCGTTCAAGAGCCGTGTTCCTGGCGGCGGAAACACCCTGGTTTGACTGACGGAGCAAAATGACGTCCGGGAACGCCGATACGACAGAAGCCGTTCCATCCACAGAGCCATCATCGACGACGATGACCTCGGCTCCCGAGCCGGATGCCGATTGCAGGCAATCGGGCAAGGTTTTAATCGCATTCCAAGCGGGAATCAGAACGGAAATCTTCACAAACTCTTGATAACCACATTGTTGTACAACAGACTAGTCGGATCGTCTTTCCGGATGAAAAGACGCATCCTTCCATCGCAGACGTTGTCATATACCTTGTTCCCGACATTGGGACGGGCAACCTTGCTCTTCGGTTTCCGGCCGACTCTGTAACAACGGCGGAGGTCGATACAGTATCCGTTCCAGATATGGAAGATCCGGTTCCCGGAGATTTCCACGTTGACGACCCCGTCATCCGCGAAGATACCCCGGTTTCCGTGCGGGCCCAGGATATCGTGGATATCGTTGTCCCGGATAAGGGCCTGGGCATTGCCCGTACTGACATAAATGGCGCCCGCATCAATCAGGGCACGCGGGACTCCCCGCCTGAACGAGGCGGACATACAGATTTCGTTCTTCTCCACCACCCCGGAGGTTCCGAAACGGTCCGGTTTCGTGTAATGGATGCCCACGCCGACGGCCGAATAGGAGAAATCCTCGAAATAGTTCGACGCGATCCGGTAATCCTTCGCCTGACAATGGACAACCGGAGCATTGGTCATCATCAATCCATTATCCAGAAAGCGGTTATGCTCAATCCGGACATCCACGCCCCCCTCTCCGACAGACAGGCAGGAAAGATAGTTCATCCTGAAGGAACAGTCTTTCACCAACAAATGGTCCGTCTCTTCCGAAGAGATGACGGCTGACCGGATTCCAGAAAACTGGCAACCGGTAATCCGGACGCTCCTGGCCGCCAGGCGGTCCAGGCGGATCAGCGGTTCCCCGGCCCTGTTTCCCAGGAAAGCGACCCCGTCCATGGACACGCTTCCCAACTTGGAATCCCGGATTGCAAGGAAACTCGAGGTTCCACAGGCGTGAAGGTCCGTCCGGACGGGAGGATGACAGAGAATATACCGGGGAAGACAACGGCCGAACCGGAGTTCCGACCACATTCCCGTTCCGTAATCCCGGTCCTTGCGAAAAAAAAGCCAGCCCCGCCGGATCTTTTCGACGGGATAGACAGCCCCTTTGAACCATTGGGACAGGATGATGTGCCAGCCTTCCACCTCATCTTCGTTCCGGTCCGGCTCGTCGCACCGGACCATGTACAGCCCCCGGCGGAAGGGAACCGGAACCGGCCAGCAGCCCGCCTTCCGGACAGGTTCCCGGATATCTACGGGCTCCCTGGCGTCCAGGTCCACATAGCCTTTGTCCAGATGATAGTCTCGTCCGGTCGAAGCCGCAACCAGGACGGCCCCTTTTCCCGAGATGCGAAGATGAAGGTCCGGGCGGTCGATACCATCGAGAAGAAGATGGTTTTCCCGGAAATGATAGACACCCGGTGCCAGCCGGACATCGACCAGTGTATCTGCCGAGGCGATCACGGTTTCCAAATCACTCTGCAAGCGGTCGAAATCCCGCTGGTTGTTGACGGGCAGAAGGACACGGAAGGCCAGGATCAGTGCAAGGAATCTCATCATACAAGGTAACGGAATCGACGGCCGGACCAGCCGACACTCTTTAGAGTCACATAATCATCCCGGAAGGAGGGCAGACCATCCGAGTAATAAATATACAGGTAGATGGACAGCCACAGCAATGTCTCTCCCAATGCAAAATAAGACATGGTCGGTATCCCGACCAGGATGTAGATGGCAGCGGCTTTGACCAGGAAGGATTTCCTGCCAAAAAAGCCTTTGCACATCATCACGAAGATGACCAATACAGGAATGACGCCGTACTGGTGCCACATGCCCACCAGCCCTACATCGGAATGGTAAATGCCATTTTCCTGCAGGTCGTAGATGATGGAATTGACATTGGCGGATATAAAGCCTGAACCCAACAGATACTGGAGCACGGATCGGCGGGAGAACATATAGACATAAGCCTTGTTCCGGTTATAATCCGGATTGAGGATCTGATGCACGGTCTCCTGATACAGATGTCCCCACTGACCGGAAGTATACACGGCCATCAATAAAACGAAAACCGTCCCGACAGCAATCAGGAGCAATTTCCGGGATCCCATCTTCATCTTGTAGACCAGGAACAGGATGATGGCGACGGCGGCCAGGAGAGAGGTCCGGTTCTGGATCAGGAAGAGCAGCAGGAACTCGAAAATGGCCCAGGCCATGTTGCGGGTATTGTTGTCTTTGATCACCCGCTGCAGGGCAAAGATGAAGGCAAACGCGACATGCCGGATGCCTGGAAGCGCATAGATGATGTCACCTTCTTCCAGAAAAGCCGTATCTTCCGGTTGCGGCACCCACCACGGCGCCAGGAATGTCACAAACAGAGAAACGACCAGATAGATGACGGAGAAGGAAAAAAGCGCTGTCCGGAGTTCCCGTTCCGAAGGTTGCAGGGCGATCAGAATCGGAAATGCAACCAGTTCGAACATCCTCCGGTTCGTGAAAAAGGACTGGGCGAAGCTCTGCCCGTAATACAGGAGAGCCGGGATGTAGGAAAGCAGGACGCCCAGGATAATCCACCAGAACGGGTGGAGCCAACCCGCCGAGTCCCGGATCCAGGCCCGCCTGTTGAAGGTAAACATCAGGAACAGGGAGACCAGGTAGAACGTGAACGGTCCATTCGGCCCGATGACCCGGGTGATCGGGATCAGGTCGAAGAAGTTGACGGAGAATAGGAGGAGGAAGATGATCCAAACCTCGATATAACTCCGCTTCTTCCGGGTAACGCCCCAGGAACCCTTCATTTCAGATGATTGATCAGTGAAAACAATACCCGGGTCAACCGGATGGACAGCCGGGAACAACCACGATACTGGCGATAGTAGTAGGCCATGCTTTCAAACTGCATCAAGGCGCGGGCTTTTCCGTCATGCTCCCTGCCAATGGTCTTTCCGTGTTCGTGCAGTACGGTGACGGCCGGTTCGAAATAAAACCCTTTCCCAATCCTTTCCATCCGGTCGGAGAGGATGTTTTCCTCTGCATACAAGAAAGTCCCCTCATCGAACATGCCGGCCTGGAGAAAAGCATCCATGTCGACAAGCAGGAAGGCGGCCGAGATGACGTCATGGATGCCGGCTTCCGCCTTTTCCGGATAATCCAGGCCGAAACGACGGCGCTTGGCTTTCTTCGACAGGAACGGGGTCGACAGGTACATCCAGACGAAACGGTCCCAAAGGCCCAGATACCGGTACGGTCCCTGGCGCCGGAGGTCCGGGCCCAGGATTTCAGGGCCTACGGCACCGGCTTCAGGATGGGCCGTAGCCGTTTTGAACAAGGTCTCGACGACATGCTCCGACCGGAAATGGATGTCATTGTTCGTCAAGAGGACATAGTCCGGACGGACATGTTCGGCAAGCCATCTAATCCCGATATTGTTTCCTGCAGCGAAACCCTTGTTTTCAGCGGGCAGTACGACGGCTTCCGGAATGCGGGCAGCCAGGACGGATGCTTCGGCCTCGTCGGCACCGTTGTCCACCACGACAATCCGATGCGGCAGGGCAACTTTGGACAGTTCCTCGCGGACGAACCGGACCGTCAGGTCATCGGAACGGTAACTGACGATGACGACGCCGATCATGGCTTGCCACACAGCTTGTTCCTGACCTTCCGGGACAGGACGGCCAGCCAGGTCTTCCAGTTGGACTTCAGGTCCAGCCGAAGTCGGGATTCCACATACTTCCTTCCGAAGAACTCCCGGTTCCTCCGGTAAGCCTTTTCAAGCGGCTGGTCGATAATATGGGTAAGCCAGGCCTCCAGCCGGGCATACTCCGCATCGACGGACCGCGCCTCCGGAAGCAGGGCCGGCTCCCTCAGCACGCCCAGGTATTTCTCATCGTCCCGGTCCAGTTCCTCCACCTTCCGGACTACGTCCGCAAAACAATCATAGGCAGAAACATCGATGAACGCTGCTGTATTGAATACTTTCCCAACATCCGGATCGCCCCAGTAAATGGGTACGGTACGGGCGGCCAGGGCTTCCACCAGCTTTTCGGTCGTATAACCGGGATGAGCACCGTTCTCAAAACAGAGAGCAAACTTGTGACGGCTTTCAAAAGCGAATTTATCCGTCACCGGCCCGCCGACATTGTTCAAGTACTTTCCTCCGGAATCCACCCGCCGGTATCGTCCAAGTTTCTGGAAGGCCTCATTTCTGAAAGGATTGCAGGGATTGCTCACGAGGAAACTGCAGAAATCAGGTTTCTCGGCGGCCAGGTCCCAGTCCCCGGGCAAGTCATGTTTCGCAAGCATCCTGTCCAAGATCACGCGGTCATAGAACAGGTATAAAGGGAAACGGAGATACCGGTCCCCGTAATCCATCCATTCAAAGCCGATGGCGTAATCACAGGCATTGAAATCCGGCACTACGTTCTCTCCGGTATGGAATATCTTCACACACCGGTCCGGAACAGCCCAATGCGAATCTCCCATGGCCGAGAAGAACACATAATCAGCATCTTCGCATATCTCGACGTCATAATGCTTCCGTAGCAGCCGCAGGAGCAGATAGGAGTCCATTTTGCGGGGAAAATCACTCCAGTAGTCCATGAATCGGACTTTGATTCTCCGTTTCGATTCCATCGTCAAAGCTTCTTGAACCGGCCGCTTAACTGACGGACAGTTTCCAATATGACAGGATCCTTGAACACCCAGCATGAAGCTGCCAGGAAATAGCAGGCCGTGATCCCCGCCGACAAAGCCAGCCGAAAATAGGATTTCTCGATGTGGAATGAACTGGTCATGAACAGGACCGCCAGCAATGGAAGATAGAAAAGCAGCATCCGGAACACAGTCTTTCCCGGAAAAACGATTCCGTCTTTTCCGAAAACAGCCACCATGGCAGCGATGCATACGGCCAGTTCGGCGAAAATCCATACGATGGCAGACCCAGTGGCACCCATCGAACGGACCAGCAACAGATTCAGCAGTATGCCCATCCCCGCCCCGATCGCAGAATTGACGAAGATCCGTCGGTCGTCCTTCATCGGCATCATGATCTGCAGGATGAGAATCTGGTCCAGTCCGACCACAAGAAGCATAGGGGCCACGATCCGCATGGGACGGATTGCGCCTTCATAACCGGCCCCGGAAACCACACGGACAATATCCAAAGCCTCGGTCTGCAACAGAAAGACAGCCGGGATTCCGATCAGGAAAAGAAGGTGGAATGCCCTGCCCACATAAGCGCGGAATTCTTCCATCTTCCCATCCTTCAATACGGCGCTCATCCGGGGAAGCATAACAGTCGTGAAGGCCGTGATCAGGGCTGTGACGATGGTAAGGATCTTGGTCGCGGTCGTATAATAACCCACCTGTTCCGCCCCCTGAACAAAGCCCAGATAAATCACGTTGAAGGAAGAATACATGGATGTCAGTATGAAATTCAGCCCCAGGATTAAATACGGGCCGGCATAACGCCTCAAATCCAAGTCCTTTAGCGAGAAGGATACGTATCGGCGGGAGTAAACGACATTCACTATCGTGTTAGCGACGAAGATGGATGTCAGGAGCAGGTAATAGATACCGTAATCATCCGTTTTCCGGACAAACAGGAAGACAGCCACCACATACAAGGCTTTGATGGCGATGGACCTGTCCGTGATGTATTTGAATTCTTCGATGCCGCGGAAAAACCATTCCAGACTGAGACTGTGGGCAATGAGTTTGGCGACGCCCAGGAACAGCAGCTTCCGGTAAGAAACCAGCGATGGGACAACGAAGATGGCGACGGCCAGTACCACGGCGGCGGCCAAGGTCGTCAGACCGTTCAGGGCCAGCAGGCTGGAGAATACCTTGCTGCGTTCCTCCTTTCCGCTCCGGACAGCGGCAATTTCCCGTACTCCGAGAACGGAGATACCCATCGTGGAAAAGACGATGAACCAGTTGACAATATTGTCGACGAAATTGCAGATGCCGATGTTCGTCACCCCCAGCACCCTGGACACATACGGGTACGTGATCAGGGGAAAGACGTAATTGGCCAGCGTCAGAAGGGCGCTGTAGAAAAAGTTTTTCTTCAGGCTGGGCATTTACCGGCCCTTGTACATCTCCTCGTAATACTTCTGGTACTCCCCGCTGGTGACATTGTCCAGCCAGTCCTGGTTCTCGAGATACCACTTGATGGTCTTCTCGATGCCTTCCTCGAACTGCAACGACGGTTCCCAGCCCAGCTCGCGCTGGAGTTTGGTGCTGTCGATCGCGTAACGGAGGTCGTGTCCGGCGCGGTCGGTGACATAGGTGATCAGGTCGTCGTCAGCCCCTTCCGGACGGCCCAGGAGGCGGTCGGTGACGCGGATGAGGGTTTTGACGATGTCGATGTTCTTCCACTCGTTGAATCCACCGATGTTGTAGGTTTCGGCGACCTTTCCCTCATGGAAGATCAGGTCGATGGCACGGGCGTGGTCCTCTACGTACAGCCAGTCACGGACATTCTCGCCCTTTCCGTAGACAGGCAGCGGCTTCCGCTGGCGGATGTTGTTGACGAACAGCGGGATCAGCTTCTCCGGGAACTGGTAAGGACCGTAGTTGTTGGAACAGTTCGTGACGATGGTCGGCATTCCGTAGGTATCGTGGAAGGCGCGCACGAAATGGTCGCTGGAGGCCTTCGCAGCGCTGTACGGGCTGTGAGGTTGGTACTTGAGGTCTTCCGTGAAGAACTTCTCGCCGTAGGCCAGATGGTGCTCTCCACTGGATGCCTTCGTCGTGAAAGGCGGCTCGATTCCCTCCGGATGTGTCAATTCAAGGGCGCCGTATACTTCGTCGGTGGAGATGTGGTAGAAACGCTTGCCCTCGTATTTCTCCGGGAGACTCTCCCAGTACGCCTTGGCCGCCTGGAGCATGGACAGGGTGCCGATGACATTGGTGCGGGCGAAGGTGAAAGGATCCTTGATGGAGCGGTCCACATGGGATTCCGCCGCGAGGTGGATGATGCCGTCCACGTGGTTTTCGGTGATGACCTTCAGCACCGTGTCGAAGTCGCAGATGTCGGCCTTGACAAAGGTGTAGTTGGGCTTTTCCTCGATATCCTTGAGGTTCGCCAGGTTGCCGGCATAGGTCAGCTTGTCCAGGTTGATGATCCGGTAATCCGGATATTTGTTCACGAACAGCCGCACGACATGGCTGCCGATGAAACCGGCTCCGCCGGTGATCAGGATGGTTCTATTGCTCATACAGGAACGGATGATGTTTGTCTTTTTCGGAAAGGATGACCGCTTCGGCGGGAATGCGCCAGTCGATGTGCAAAACCGGGTCGTTCCAGGCGATGGCCCCTTCTGCGGACGGGCAATACAGATTGTCGCACTTGTACTGGAACACGACTTCTTCGCTGAGGACGCTGAACCCGTGGGCGAAGCCCCTCGGAATGAACATCATCCGATGGTTCTCCCCCGTCAGCTCCTCCGCGTGCCACTTCCCGTAGGTCGGCGAGCCCTCGCGCAGGTCTACGGCCACGTCCAGTACGGCTCCGCTCACCACCCGGACAAGTTTCGCCTGGGCGAACTCCCCTTTCTGGAAATGCAGGCCCCGTACGACGCCATACCGCGACTTGCTCTCATTGTCCTGGACAAAGCGCACGGGTCCCACCTTCTCGGTAAACTCCCGCTCATTGAAACTCTCGAAGAAATACCCCCGGTCATCCCCGAACACCCTCGGCTCGATGATCACGAGTCCCTCGATCCCGGTCTCGATTACATTCATGGTCTGTTTTTTTTAGGGAAGGACTTATGTCCTCCCTATTTTATAATCTAGCTATACACTTCTTCAATGACTCATACCAATGCGGCACCTCGACCCCGAAGGTCTCTTTCACCTTGGTCTTGTCCAGCACGGAGAAATGCGGCCGGCGGACCTTGGAGGGGAACTCTTCGGAGTGGCAAGGTCTGATGTCGCAGACATTGCCGGAGAGGTCCCGGATGGCGCAGGCGAAATCGAACCAGGAACATACTCCTTCGTCCGAGAAATGGTAGATGCCCCCCTGGTCCATTTTCCGATCCGATATGACCTTGCAGATGAGTTCCGCCAGGTCCCGCGCGTAAGTGGGCGTGCCCACCTGGTCGAAGACCACCTTCAACGTCGGACGGTCGGCCGTCAGCTGCCGCATGGTCTTTACGAAGTTCTTGCCGTACGGCGAATAGAGCCAGGCCGTGCGGAAGATCTGCCAGGAACAGCCGGCATCCTGCACGGCTTGCTCGCCCTGCAGTTTCGTCGCCCCGTACACCCCGTTCGGATGCACCGGCCAGTCTTCCCGGCACGGCAGGGCGATGTCGCCCTGGAAAACATAGTCCGTGGAGATGTGGATGAGGTGTGCTCCCCTTTCCGCTGCCACATCAGCGAGGATGCCCGGGGCGAGGTGGTTCAGAAGGTCGGCCATCTGCACATCGTCCTCGGCCCTGTCCACGTTCGTGTATGCCGCACAGTTCACGATGACATCGACCTTCTCCGACTCGCAGATCAGCCGTACCGCATCCCGGTTGGTAATGTCGAGATAAACCGTATCCACCCCGGGAAGCGAGGTGACATCCGTAAAAATGTAGCGGTCGGGAGACCCTGCGGAAACATTCCGCATTTCGGTTCCCAACTGGCCGTTGGCGCCGGTGACAAGGATGTTCATAAAAGCATAAGTTTATATTCCCCCGCCCATTTTGCATAGACGGAGCAGGAAGACCGGAAACGGCTTCCTGTCCAGGAAAACCGGCTTTCCGGCCTATTAATCGTCATCGGAACCGTCCATCAGCACGGACAGTTTCGCGATGGTATCTTTCTTCAGCTCCTTGGCCGAATACTGGGCCTGGATGGCTTTGAACCGATGGCAGTCTGAACCGAACATCCGGTACCAGCCCTTGTCCAGGAGATACTGGGCCCGCTGCCGGGCCGATTCTCCATAAAAGCCGACAATCGAGGGAAGATTCAGCTGGAGAAGGCAGCCCATGTTATGGAGTTCCCGATAGTCATCCCGGTCCATGTACCGGTAGCGTTCAGGATGGGCGATCAGGGGGCGGTAGCCCGACTTGAGCATCTGATCCAGCACAACCCAGAGATTGATGGGCGGAGCGATGGCCGACGTTTCCACCAGGACGACCTCTTCCCCGTGTTCCAGGAGATCCCGGTTGGAAAGGCGTTCCTCGAACAGAGTGTCGATCATATATTCTGCTGCCAGGTGGAGTTGCAGACCGCCGTCATAGACGGCTTTCAATTCCTCGAACCGGGCCCGGATCGCTTCCGTTGTATTGGGAACGTCCTCCATCACATGGGGTGTGAACCAAACTTCGGAGACTCCCTGTTCCTCCAGGAAACGGAGGATGGCCAGGGAGTCTTCCTGGGTCTTCACGCCGTCGTCCAACCCATACAGGATGTGGGAATGCTGGTCAACGGCCCCTTTCAGCAGTCCACTGTCAAGAATGGACATGCGACGGTTGAAAAGTCCGAACATCAGGGTCTATTTCTTATCTTCTTCGTTTCCGTATCCGTAGCCATAGCCGTAGCCGTAGCCATAGCCGTAACCATAGCCGTAGCCATAACCGTGTCGGCCGGAATAGGAATCGACGCCGTTCAGGATGAGGGCCATCCGGTTATACTTGCCTTCGGCGTACATATCTTCAACGGCAGGGAGGGCTCGCTTGTCGAACAGACCGGCACGGATGATGAAGATCGTGATGTTCGCATACGGGGCAATGATGCTGGTGTCCGCGACCAGGTCGATCGGAGCGCAGTCCAGGAAAACGTAATCATACTTCTCCTTGAGCGCATTGATCAGCATCGGGAGGCGGTCGGAAACGAGGAGTTCAGCCGGGTTGGGCGGAATGGAGCCCACGGGCAGAAGGTCCAGATTCTCCTGGATGTTCACGATATGCTCATAAGGGTCATCATACTTGGCGTTCAGGAAGGCGGCCGCACCGGTCCCATTCATGCCGAGGGACTTGGAGAGCGTAGCCTTACGGAGGTCAAGGTCCACGATGACCACCTTCTTTTTGCCCTTGAGAGCCATGGAGGCGGCGAGGTTCATCAGCGTAAAGGTCTTACCTGCGTTCGGGTTGAAGGAGGTGATCATGATGGCCTGGGTCTCGGTCTCCTTATGGATCATCAGGTCCAGGTTCGTACGCAGGACGCGGAACGCTTCATTGATGGAATCCCGTTTGCCATGCTCGACCAGGATCTTATTGTTCTTGTGATCGAAACGGTTCAGACGGAAACGATCCCAGTAGTTGGCCGTGACACCCATCTGCGGCAGTTCGGCGAGGAACGGTACGGAAAGTTTGCCCAGGTCATTGCGGCTCTTGACCGTGGTGTCAAGCACCTTCATCACGTAGAACACGGCAAACGGAAGTCCGAAGCCGAGGATGAGGGCGATCAGCAGGATCATCATCTTGTTCGGAGCGATCGGTTGGCTGGCGCCGGTCGCCCGCTGGATCAGACGGGTGTTTCCCACGGTCAGGAGGCCCTGGAGTTCATTCTCTTCCCGCTTTTGCAGAAGGAAGATGTACAGCTGTTCCTTCACCTTCTGCTGACGCTCGATGGAGAGCAGCTCCAACTGCTGGCCGGATGTGGATGACAGGCGGCCGAGGATGGCATTCTCCTGCGCCTCGATCTTGTTCACCTGCAGCTGCAGCGTAGAGATGAGGTTGTCGATGGAACGGTTTACGGCCAACTTATACATTTCCAGACTCTTGTTCAGGTCCTGGACATAAGGGTTGTTCTCGCTGGACAAGGCAAGGGAACGGTCGCGCTCGAGCAGGGCGTTGTTGTACTCGCGGATCTGGGATTCGATGTTCGCGCTGGACAGGCCGGAGTTCGCCGGCATCAGGTCGTTGACATGGGCGGGATCGTTGATGAACTGCTTGATCATCTTGGCGATCGCCAGCTGGTTGGACGCTTCGAAGCCCTGGGCCGAATAGGCGCTGGACTGCTGCATATAGGCGTTGCCGGCCTGCTGGATGTCCGTGATGTTGTGGCTCTGCTTGTATTCCTTGATATCCTGCTCGATGCCGCCGAGTTCGCGTTCGATGACGTTCAGACGGTCATTGATGAACAGGGATGTGTTACGCACCGACTGGTTCTTGTTCTCCACCCATTCCTCGTTGTAAATATCCAGGAGGGTTCCGAGGACCGCCTCGGCCCGGGCCGGGAAGACGTCCTTCAGGGAGAGGACGACGACGGAGGACTGCTTGGAGGAAAGGCCGGCGGAAAGGCGGCTGCAGTAAGACTTGGCCCGGCTGGAAGGATTCACCCAGGTGACTGTGATGTCGCGGTGCCACTTGTCAAAGGACGGCGTGGGGAAGATGATGATATTTCCCACCGGTGTCTCCACCGTATCCTTGACGTGTCCCGTCGCCTTGAATCCCTTGAATTCATCGGAGCCGACATAAAAGTCGCGGATGACGAAAGTGCTGTCCTTTCCCCTGCTCAGGTTAAAAGAGAAACGGGAAGCCGCAATCTCGTCAGGGAGCTGCATCTCGACCGGAGAATTCTTGTACATCTCGCGGACCCGCATGAACTGATTGTCGATGTAGGACGTCTCCAGGCCCAGGCGGCTGACAACCCGCTGCATCAGGTCGGGAGCGCTGAACGCTTCGATCTCGTTGTCCACGTTGGTACCCGAATAACGGCGTGCAGCCGAGCCGGCGAACGAGGTAAGGTCACGCATCATCGTATTCTGGGTGTCTTCATCCACGATGACCTTTTCGGTGCGGCTATATGTCTTCGGGGTCTTGTACAGGTAGAACCCGGCGGCCAGGAGGGCGGCGACGATACAGGCTACATACCACCATTTGTTGTCCCACACAAGGGCCCAGAGGTCGGCAAGTTGAAGGGATTGTTCTTCTTCGCCGTTCACCTGACCATTGTACACAGGAATGCTGTTCTGGTTGTTTTCAGCCATATTCTGATCGTTTTCTGTTAATTACTTGTTTTTATTTCCCATCTGGGTAAGGGCGATGATGAAGTTGATCGTCGTCATCGAAATGGAGGCGAGGGAAATCCAGAAAGAGCCGCTCTTGAAGTAGTTCTCGTTGATCTCTCCCTGACCGGCGCGGACCTTGGACGGGGTCACATAGACGACGTCGTTCTGCTGCAGATAATAGGCAGGCGAGGAGAAAATGTTGGAATCGGTCAGATCCATCGTGAAGATCTGGCGCTTTCCGTTCTGCTCACGGATGACCTGGACGTTGTTTCGCTGGCCGTAGATCGTGAGGTCGCGGGCCAGGGCGAGCGCCTGGAAGATGGTGATCTTGTCTCCGGTGACCGTATAAGTGCCGGGAGAGGTAACTTCACCGAGTACGGATACTTTGAAATTCAGGAATTCGACCGTAACCACGGCGTCGCGCAGAAGGCCGCTGTCATCCAGTTTCTCCCGGATCATCTCCTGCAGCTCCCAACGGTTCAAGCCCGCCACATGGAGGGAACCGAGGGACGGGAAATTGATGTTGCCTGAATTGTCCACGATATAGCCGGTGATGCGCTGGCTGGCGCCGCCGCCCGATGCGAGCTCGGAGCCCGTATAGAACGAAGAGACCGACAGGTTGAACGGAACGGCCATCTTCGGGTCACGGCTCGTGACGATGATGGAGAGCTGGTCCTGAGGCTGGATGATGATGCCCTTGTTCACCTTCATGGTCATGGTGGTGTCCCGCTTTACATCCTGAAGGTAATTGATCTTCTTGTACGTTTCGGGATTGCAGGAAGCAAGACCGATGAGAACGGCCAGGGCAGTCACGGATTGCAGTATTCTTTTCATATTCTTCGATTGTCCGTATAAACGTACAAAATTACGGTTTTTCCGTAAGGAAAGCAAATTATTGCCTGGAAAGTGCTATCTTTGCATAGACATGCAGCAGAACCGACCGCCCATATTCCTGTACACCGACGGAGCCGCCAGCGGAAACCCCGGACCGGGCGGGTTCGGTGTCGTCCTCCGCTGCGGCGGGCATGAGAAAGAGATTTCGGAAGGCTACCGCCTTACCACGAACAACCGGATGGAACTTCTCGCCGTCATCAAGGGCCTCGAGGCCATCAAATGGGACAACGCCGAGGTCCATGTCTGGAGCGACTCCTCCTACGTGGTGAAAGCCGTCAACGAAGGGTGGCTGGAGAACTGGAAACGCGCCGGTTTCGCCAAGAAAAAGAACGTGGACCTGTGGCTCCGTTTCGATGCCGTTTACCGGAAGCACCGCGTCTCTTTCAACTGGCTCAAGGGCCATGCCGGCCATCCCGAAAACGAGCGCTGCGACGCCCTTGCCGTCGCCGCCTACTCAAGCGGGGAGAATCTGCTCGAAGACGTCGGTTATATCACTGAAAATCAAGGATTGAACATATGAACAAGCCCAAACTCGTCGTCGGCATCACCCAGGGTGACAGCAACGGCATCGGATATGAAGTGCTCATCAAGTCCCTGGCGGATTCCCGCATCCTGGACTCCTTCACCCCCGTGGTGTA
>JAEEGJ010015052.1_pt1 | contig 18162 bp, 14 predicted proteins | sample 8958761 | NCBI WGS metagenome assembly JAEEGJ01 (sample SAMN16246546, study PRJNA631951) | gut metagenome | biome: gut microbiome; feature: rumen; material: RS-attached | host: Bos | place: Iran: Karaj | collected 2018-10
GGCCGCCTGCATCCTGAAAGCAACACGGTGCGCCTCGGTGGCATCCAGCAATACGAGAAGCAACTGCTTTATGCCGACAACATCGTCTTCGTGGCCTGTGGTACCTCGTGGCATGCCAGCCTCGTAGGTAGTTATATGATTGAGAATTTGGCCAAGATTCCAGTCAAGGTGGAATATGCCTCCGAGTTCCGTTATCGGAACCCCGTCATCACTCCACACGACGTGGTGATTGCCGTGTCGCAGTCGGGTGAGACCGCCGACACCTTGGCTGCCATCCAGCTGGCCAAGGAGAAAGGCGCCGTGGTGTTAGGCATCTGCAACGTCATCGGCTCGTCCATCTCACGGGCCACCGACGCGGGCATCTACACCCATGCGGGTCCTGAGATTGGCGTGGCGTCCACCAAGGCGTTCACCTCGCAAGTCACCGTGATGGCCATGCTGGCCTTGCGTCTCGCCGAGCTGAAAGGCTCGATGAAAGACGAGGAACGTGCCGCTTTCATCCAAGAGCTCGACCGCATTCCCGAGAAAATCCAGTGGACCCTCGATCACAGCGGCCATGTGAAGGATATAGCAGCCAAATACAAAGATGTGCGTAATATGCTCTATCTCGGCCGTCTGCAGAACTATCCCGTGGCCCTCGAGGGCGCCCTCAAACTGAAGGAAATCTCCTACATCCACGCCGAGGGCTATCCTGCCGCCGAGATGAAACACGGCCCCATCGCATTGATTGACAAGGATATGCCCGTGGTCTTCATTGCCACCAACCACAGCACCTACGAGAAGGTGCTCAGCAACATCCAAGAGGTGAAGGCCCGCAATGGTGTCATCGTCGCCGTGGTGAGCGAGAAAGACGTGCAAGCACGGAAAATGGCAGATTATGTCATCGAGATCCCTGAGACGGAGTGCCTCTATTCGCCCTTGCTGGCGACGGTGCCGTTGCAGATTCTGGCTTATCACATTGCCGTGATGCGGGGCTGCAACGTCGATCAGCCGCGCAATTTGGCCAAGTCGGTGACGGTGGAATAAACAGAAAAAGAGCAGCTTGAAGCTGCTCTTTTTCTTTGCGTACCGAAGGCCGGGATCGAACCGGCACGAGTGTTACCTCATCGGTTTTTGAGACCGACGCGTCTACCGATTCCGCCACTTCGGCATGTGGTTCCTCGCGTCAAACGCGGCTGCAAAAATACGCTTTTTTTCATTCACCACAAGCAACAAGAGAAAAATTTCTGTTTTTTGCCTTGTCCGCTCAAAGAAAATCCCTACTTTTGCAGCCCGAAAGAACCCTTAACATCCACTACCATGTCAGGAAGATTCGTTTCCATTTTTGCCGGTAGAGCCACCAAGGAATTGGGCACTAAGATTGCCGAAGCCTATGGTACTCAATTGGGTAAGTCACAAGTCGTCGTCTTCTCCGATGGCGAGTTCCAGCCTTCTTTCGAGGAGAGCATCCGTGGTCATCACGTGTTCATCGTGCAGTCCACCATGCCTTCCACCGATAACCTGATGGAGCTGCTGCTCATGATCGACGCCGCCAAGCGTGCTTCGGCACATAAGGTCATCGCTGTGATACCTTATTTCGGCTGGGCCCGTCAGGACCGTAAGGACCAACCTCGTGTGAGTATCGGCTCCAAGTTAGTGGCCAATATGCTGACTGCTGCCCATGTGGACCGCATCATCACGATGGACCTTCACGCCGATCAGATCCAAGGCTTCTTCGATATCCCGATGGATGCCTTGTATGCCTCCAGCATCTTCATCGACCATATCCAGAAGATGAACATCGACAACTTGCTGATTGCTGCTCCTGACCTGGGTGCCTCCAAGCGCGCCTCGGCCTATGCCAAACGTTTGGGTTGTGACCTGGCTGTGTGCCACAAACAACGTGCACGTGCCAACGTGGTGGAGAGCATGACCCTCATCGGCGATGTGAAGGACAAGAATGTCATTATCCTTGACGATATCATCGACACCGCTGGCACCATCGTGAAAGCCGGTCAGGTGATGATGGACAACGGCGCCAAGAGCGTCCGCGCCTTCGCCACCCACGCCGTGTGCAGCGGTCCCGCCATGGAACGCCTCGACAACTCGGTATTCAGCGAAGTGGTGGTCACCGACACCATCCCGCTGCCCGCCAACGCCTCCAAGAAGATCCGTGTGGTCAGCTGCGCACCCTTGTTTGCCGATGTCATCCACCGCGTGGAATCCTACGAATCCATCAGTTCGTTGTTCAAATAATGCAAAATCCTGTAGAGACGCAAAATTTTGCGTCTCTACAACAACAATAAACAATTAAATTACAAACAATTAAACATTCAAACACAATGAAAACTGTATCATTGAGCGGTTCTCTTCGCGAGAACGTAGGGAAAAAGGATACTAAGGCTTTGCGTCAAGCCGAGATGGTTCCTTGTGTCATGTACGGTGCAGGTGAGGAGCAGATTCACTTCGCCACTGCAGAGAAGAACTTCACCAAGATCCTCTTCACCCCTGAGACCTACATCATCGATTTTGAAGTCAATGGCAAGACCTACAAGACCATTCTTCAAGACATTCAGTATCACCCTGTGACCGACAAGGTGTTGCACGCCGACTTCCTCATCGTGAAGGAAGACAAGCCCATCACCGTCACGCTGCCTATCACCCTCGAAGGTTCGGCTGCCGGTGTCATGCGCGGTGGTAAACCCAAATTGGGTATCAAGAAGGTCAAGGTTTGCGGCCTGATCAAGGACCTGCCGGACTACGTGAAAGTCAACATCAGCGATGTGAACATCAACGAAGCCATCAAGGTGAAGGATCTCGCCATCGAGAACGTGACCCCCATCACCCCTGGTTACACCGTCATCTTCGCCGTCAACGCCGCCCGTGGCGCCGCTGTTGCCGAGGAAGAAACCGAAGAATAATCATTTATTCAACCATACGAATAGGCCGTCTTCGGGCGGCCTATTTTTTTCCTGTAGAGACGTTTCCTGAAACGTCTCTTAAACAAACAAATTGTTCGGAGACGTTTCAGGAAACGTCTCTACAAAATGAACATGGTTTCATGAAAATACCTATTTTTGCACGTTTATTCCGAAAACGGAAACAAACCGAACCCGACGAAATGAAATACCTGATTGCCTGTTTGGGAAACATCGGTGCCGAGTACGACAACACGCGCCATAACATCGGCTTCAAGATCGCCGACCATCTGGCGAAGGACTTGGAGTGCTCGTTCACTACAGGTCGTCTGGCCCAGACGGCGGAAGTGAAATACCGTGGCAAGACCTTGTTGATCATCAAGCCGACGACCTATATGAACCTCAGCGGCAAGGCGGTGAAATATTGGATGCAGCAGGAGAAGATCCCAATGGAGAACCTCCTGGTCGTGAACGACGACATCGCACTGCCTTTGGGCACGTTGCGCCTGCGCAAACAAGGTGCCGACGGCGGCCACAACGGCCTGACCGACATCATCGAAAAACTAGGCACCAACGTGTTCTGCCGCCTGCGTTTTGGCTTGGGCGACGACTTTCCACGCGGCCGTCAGGTGGACTTTGTGCTGGGACAATGGAAACCCTCCGAAGAGTCCATCGTCGACGAAAAGGTGAGCGAAGCCGTTGAAATCATCAAGAGCTTCGTTGTTCAAGGGCCAGATCGGACGATGAATCAATTTAATAAGAAATAGTCCTTTTCGTCATAAATTTGCTTCGCACATAGTGAAGTTTTTTATAAAAAGACGCATAATGTAAGAAATATTCTTACATTTGCGGCATAATTACAATGTTATTTTATTATGAGCAGGACTGTAACAGCATCATTAGGACCTCATTATGAGGAGTTTATCATGAACAGTATTCATAGTGGCAGATACAACAACGTCAGTGAGGTCATTAGAGCAGCACTTCGTCGATTGGAGGAAGACGAAGCCCGATTGGCAGCACTTCGTGCTGCGTTGGACGAAGGCGAAGCCAGTCCCGACGTGATGGATTTTAATCCGACAAGTTTTCTTCAAGAGATGAAAGCGGAAAGAAGAAACAATGGCTGATTATATCCTTTCCAAGAAAGCATTGTTCGACCTTCGTAGTATATGGCTTTATACAGTCGAGACATGGTCGGAAGAACAAGCTGATATCTATTATCAGAATTTAATACAAGCCATTGAAACAATTGCTAATAGACCAGAATCCGCCGGACATTCCTATGAAGAAGTACGCAGTGGTTACTGGGGTTGTCATTCTGGGAGACACATTATCTTCTATCGAGTTTTGAAAAGCGGAAAAGTAAGAATTATTCGTATTCTTCACGAACGTATGGACTTTGGGAGGCATTTATGATATATATAATTAAGATTCCGCCTCCCTCGCCTTTTTTTCCTTCAACGATCCTTCAAAAATATCAAACCTCACAAAGCGGCACTCCAACGGGCCATTCCATACGGGTATCTTGGCCGTAGGCTTCAAGCCTACATGGCGCAAAGCCACAGCGTCGTCGGTAATGAGCCAGCACTGGAAGCCCTGGAAGTTGTGCTTCAAGGTGTGCCCGATTTCTTCGTATAAGTTGTCGATGTCGTCTTCCTCCAAACGGTCGCCGTAGGGAGGGTTGATGACAAGGATGCCACCGCCTTCGGGTGGGGTGAGGTCGTGCATGTCCTTTTTCATCAGGTGGATATCGCGTTGCAGATGGGCGTAGTTGATGTTGCCCTCGGCGATGGCCACAGCCTTGGGTGAGCGGTCGGAAGCCCAAATCTCGTATTCGAAATCACAAATCTTATCGTCGGCTTCCTGACGGATGCGCTGCCAGAGTTCGGCATCGTAGTCGTCCCATTTCATGAAGCCCCATTGCTTGCGGTAATACCCTGGCGGGATCTTCATCGCGTACATGGCCGCTTCGATAGGAAGTGTGCCCGAGCCGCACATGCAGTCGAGGAAGTTGCAGTCGGCCTTCCAGCCCGTGAGTTGGATGAGGCCTGCCGCCAGCACCTCATTCATCGGGGCCTTGTCGACTTGCTTGCGATAACCGCGATGGTGCAACGACTCGCCTGAGCTGTCGAAGAGCAGGGTCACCTTGTCCTCGCGGATGTGCAGGCTGATGCGCAGGTCGGGGTTCAAGGTGTTGATGTTCGGACGGATGCCATACACATCACGGAACAGGTCGACGATGGCGTCTTTTACCGTCAAGGCTGCGTACTGCGAATGGGTAAAGAAACGCCCGCTCGTCACGGCATCGACGCAGAAGGTTTGGTCGGTACGGAGCAACTCACACCAATTGATTTCCTTCACTTTTTTATACAGTTCATCGGGATTCTTGGCGAAGAAATTCTTGAAGGGTTTCAGCACTTTAAGGGCCGTACGCACCTCATAATTAATTCGGTACATCAACTCCTTGTTGCCTTCACAGATGACGGCACGGTGCATGGGGCGCACGTTCTTCGCCCCAAGGGCCTTGATCTCGGCAGCCAGCACGTCTTCGAGTCCGGCGGCCGTCTTGGTGATGAGTTGGTAGTTGTCTTCCATCAAATTCAATTTTTGTGCAAAATTAGGAATAATCTTGAATCTTTGAATCTTGAATCTTTGAATTGATTATTTTTGCACCCGTAATTTGAAAATCATCATGAAAGAAGTTAGAGTAAGATTTGCCCCCAGCCCAACGGGTCCCTTGCACATTGGGGGTGTGCGTACAGCGTTATATAATTATTTGTTTGCCAAAAAGAACGGCGGCAAGATGATCCTCCGCATCGAGGACACCGACCAAACCCGCTTTGTGCCCGGCGCCGAGCAATATATCGTGGAGTCCTTGGACTGGTGCGGCATCAAGTTCGATGAGAGCGACTACGTGGGTGGCGAGTTCGGTCCCTACAAGCAGAGCAACCGCAAACATCTCTACAAACAATACAGTGACGAGCTGCTAGCCAAAGGCTGCGCCTACATCGCTTTCGACACTGCCGAAGAACTTGACAAATATCGTAAAGAGGCCGAAGCCAACAAGCAGACCTTCATCTACAACTGCCAAAGTCGCAAGCACCTGCGCAATAGCCTGACGATGAGCAAGGAAGAAGTCGACAAGCTGATTGCCGACGGCACGCCTTACACGGTGCGTTTCATGATTCCTGAAGACCGCGAGATCGTCATGCACGACCTCATCCGTGGTGAGGTGCATGTGCAGACCAACACCCTCGACGACAAGGTTTTGTTCAAGAGCGACGGCATGCCGACCTACCACTTGGCCAATATCGTTGACGACCACCTGATGCAGATCAGCCACGTCATTCGTGGCGAGGAATGGCTGCCTTCGATGCCGCTCCACGTCATGCTCTACGAGGCCTTCGGTTGGGAGGCTCCTCAGTTTGCCCATCTGCCCTTATTGCTCAAACCCGACGGTAACGGCAAGCTCAGCAAACGCGACGGCGACCGCCTCGGTTTCCCCGTCTTCCCGATGTATTGGGTCGACCCGAAAACCGGCGACACGGCCATGGGTTACAAGCAGTCGGGCTACTATCCCGAGGCTTTCATCAACATGTTGGCACTGCTGGGTTGGAACCCTGGCACCGAGCAGGAAATCTTCACCATGGACGAGCTCATCCAGGCTTTCTCGCTCGAGCGTTGTAGCAAGAGCGGCGCCAAGTTCAACGTGGAGAAGACCAAGTGGTTCAACCACGAGTGGCTCATGCGCAAGTCGAACGAGGAAGTAGGCAAGGACTATCAGGCTTGGCTGAAAGAAGAAAAGGGCATCGATGCCCCGCTCGACTTTGCTGTGAAAGTCGCTGGTTTGGTGAAAGATAGAGTCAACTTCGTGAAGGAGATCTGGGATCAGAGTTTCTTCTTCTTCGAGGCTCCGACCGAATATGATCCTGTCACAGTCAAGAAACGCTGGAAAGAGAACAGCGCCGAGACCATGCTCAAAGTGAAAGAGGTCATTAAGGGTATCGAGCCGTTCAGCTTGGCCAATATTGACGAGACCCTGAATAATTGGATTACCTCCAACGAGCTGAACATGGGCCTCGTGATGAACGGGCTCCGCTTGATGGTGGTGGGTGCCGGCAAGGGTCCGCATATCGGCGAAATCCTTGAGCTTTTGGGCAAGGAAGAGACCCTCAAGCGCATCGACGCTGGCGTGAAGGCTTTGGGATAAGTCACAAATCGATGAAAAAGGGACTAAAAATAACGCTAATTGTCTTTGGAGTAATCGTAGTGTTACTCCTATTGGTGCTTGTTTTTGCGGGTCCCATAGCGAAGTGGTACGTCGAAAAGCACGACAAGGAACTGATAGGTCGCGAGTTGACCATAGGAAAGCTATGGGTCAACGTGTTTTCGGGAACGGCGAAAATCGATGATTTGACGTTGTTCGAAGACGATGGGGTCACGCCTTTCGTGAGTTTCGACCATTTCGATACCAACATCAAATTGCGCGACTTGTTGGATAACCGTCTGTGGGTGAATCACGCCCTGCTTTCGGGGCTGAAGGTCTACATTCAGCAGAACCGCACCTGGTTCAACTTCGACAGCATGGTGCAGCACTTCGCCTCCGATGAGCCCAAGGAACCCTCCGAGCCTTCCAATTTCGGCCTGATTTTCAACGACATCACCATTGATAAGAGCTTTTTGCGCTATACCGACCTGGACATCGGCAGCGAGTTTAACCTGCGCGACATTGCCATCCATGTGCCCTATATCGACTTGTCGGACATGAAGACCACTGTCGGCCTTGACCTCATACTGGCCGACAGCGCCACCCTGCATACCGACTTGCGACTGTCGGAGAATGCGGAAGAGTATTTCGTGAATTTGAAAGTGAATGACTTGGGCATCGACATCATCGAGCCTTATCTGCAACAGACGCTTGCGGTCGACTCGTTGCAAGGTCAGCTTTCCTTGGACCTTTCTGCCGAAGGACGCACCGAGCATATCCTCGACTTTGACATGATTGGCGACATCGTGCTGAGCGATTTGTCGTTGTGCGACGATGGCGGCTACAGGTTAGGTCACATCGACTCCATCTGGACCGATATTGGACGTTTCAACTTGAACCAGAACGTGTTGGATCTGGACAGGTTAAAGATCTCAGGCGTTAGGACAGCTTATATCGTCAATGCGGATAGCACCACGAACTTTGACCTTTTCCTCGGTCATGTGTATCATCGCGACACTACGGTCTTCGAGAAAGTCATCGACACGGTAGCCGCCGCCATCGAGGAGGTGCAGGATCGCAAGACACTCGTCATAGGCATCAAGGATCTTCGAGTCGACAAGATCAACCTGGAATACCAAGACCATACCTTGCCGGATCCTTTCATCTATGAAATCTCCGACATCAGCATCACATCGAATAATTTTACACTGACGGGCGATAACGCCGTCCATCTGGATGCTTTGCTCAACAACGTGGGTAAGCTCAGGATGCAATGGCAGGGCGACGTGCATGGGTTGGAGAACCACGACCTTACTTTGATGCTGAGCAACGTGAAACTGACGGATTTCTCGCCTTACGTCCAACAGCTGTTCGGCTTCCCGCTTGAAGACGGCACACTCTCGTTCCGCAGCCAAAACAAGATTGTCAACGGCAACCTTGAAGGCATCAACAAGTTGCAGCTGGCTTCTCCCACGGTGGGCAAGAAGATGAAGAATTTCGAGCCCCAATATCCCAAGATTCCGTTGAGGTTGGGCATCTACCTGCTCACCGACAAAGACCACAACGTCAGCATCGACCTACCTATCTCGGGTAACCTCAACGACCCGCAGTTCTCTTACGGCAAGGCCTTGTTGAAGGTGCTGGGCAACCTGTTGGTCAAGGTGGTGACCACGCCTTTCCGACTCTTTTCTGACGACGACGTCCAATACATTCCTTTCGACCTACTCCATCCCGATTTCAATGCCGATGAATACACGATGCTTGACGACGTGGCCTCCACCATCAGCCTCCATCCCGACCTGTCCGTCGAATTTGAACAGTGTGTGAACTATGAGGAGACTCTTCAGCGGCTGTGTAACTTGCAGTTGCAGCGCGACTATTACATCTCGCAGCATCCTGAGGTCGACTCGACGGGTATCGATTTCCTTACCAACGAAGCCATTCAAGCCATTAAGTTGAACGACAAAGGATTGTGCGACTATGCCGTGCAGTTCTCTGAGCGAGAAAAGCTGTCGTCGAAACGCGACGTCGCATCGGTGGCCTACGCCGTGTATCACGAAAAGTCGAAGGCGATCATCGCAAGGCTGATGGATAGACGAAATGCCTTGCTCAACAATTACCTGCTGAATACCAAAGGACTGAATGACCATCAGGTTAAGGTGACGAAGATGGACGAGGCGTTACTGGAGACCTATAACAAGGCCTCGCGCTATGAAGTGCGGTTGCTCAACGACGAGGAAGCGGATTAGTTGACGACCAACCGTTTGGCAACCATTCCTTTTTCGGTTTTGATTTTGACCACATAGACACCCGAGGCCAACTCGTTTGTATTGAATTGGTATTGTCTCGTCTTGTTCAAATCCTGGGTTTCGATTTGCTGTCCCAATAGATTATAAATACTGACGTTCAACAAGTTGTCGTCGGCAAGGAGGGTCACTTCGCCTTGTGCGGGGTTGGGGAACATCGCCACGTTGAGGGTTTCGTGCTCCGCGACGCCGTCATGGTTGGGACCCGCCAAGGTCGCCACCAAGCCGAGGTTGAGTTCGGTGAAGCGCTTCGACTGGTCCAAGTTGTTGACACTCAGCCCTAAGATATCTTGTCTGGAGTGGATAAAAGGCGAGCTGGCATGCACGTCTTCGAAGGGGTGCACGGCAGGGTAGCCGTTGCGGTTGAAGGAGGAGTAGTCGCTGTCGCCCCAAGCCAGCCACGCCTGCCGAATGGGCATCTCGGGGAAATAGACTTGGCTGAAGTTGAAGACGTATCTGCCGATGAGTGAGTCTCGCGTGGTGAACATCAGGTGGACGTGGATGTCGGTGCCTTCTTCAAGGTAGCCCGTCATGTCGAGGTTGAAATAGCCCACGATGTCCATCAGCTGTTCGGCACAGTCGGCAGCGTAGGCTGCACTGCCCTTGAGCCCGATTTCCTCAGCATTCCAGTTGCCATAGATGATGGTACGGTCGAAGGTGTAATTACTTAATATTCTTGCGGTTTCGAGGATGCCTGCCACGCCCGAGGCGTTGTCGTCGGCACCTGGCGAGCGGATGGTGTCGGGGTCGGTGCCGTCGTCGTTCCACGAGTCGTAATGCGCCCCGCAGATGACGAATTCTTCAGGGGTGCGGGTGCCCCATTGCACGGCCAATATATTGTCAGCGGTCTCTTCTGGGAATCCTTCCTTGTGGACTTTGAAGTCGTGCAGCATTACCGTGTCCACGCCAAATTGCTCATAACGACTTGTCAACCAGTCTTGTACTTCCCAAATGTAACGACCGTCAAAACGGCGGTTGTGGTAAGAGCAGAGGTGTTCGATATTGGCCTTGATGCTGTCAATCGAGACCGAGTCCATCATGGCGCGGATCTCGGGATGCTCTTCAGCAATAACAGGGTAGTCATGCTCGAAGAGATGTTGCACCTGCGCGGAGGCAGTGAGACCTGCAATGAGGAGTAGTGCTATGGTTATTAGTTTTCTCATTATTTTCAGTTTTTGACCCTGACCCTGACTCTGACCCGCTTTAGGGTAATGGGTCTGGGTCATGGTCATTGGTCATGGTCACAACCCCTTCACATGCGGCTTGCCCGCGATGAAATCCTTCAGATAGAACGGCTCGAAATACGCCACATCGACAAACTGCTGTTGCTGCAAGGCCAGTTCCGCCAGGACTTTCATATAAGCTGCAGAGGGCTTGAAGCCGTCGATGATATTAATATTCGGCTGGTTTTCAAAGAGTTTGCTCAGCTTGGGTGCACCGTCGCCGAAGAGCCAGAGCCGATGGTCTTTTCTCAAGTCCTCGAACGAGTTCTCATCGATGACCAAGGCAGCCGTGTCGTTGATTCTGTTCAAGTTGGCGTCGAAGACCGAGGCATACACCTCCATGCGGCGCGCGTCGATCATAGGGACGAGCAAGTCGTCGGGACCGATTTGGCTGCCCAGCTTGTCCTTCATGCCGTAAGCCATGGCTTCGAGCGTGTCGATGGCCATCAGCGGGAGGTCGGCGGCATAGCAGATGCCTTTGGCCGTGCTCACCCCAATGCGCAGACCCGTGTAGGAGCCAGGACCTTGGCTCACCGCCACGGCGTCCAACTGCGGATAGTCGATTTTGGCCTCCTCCATCACTTCGCGGATGAAGTTGGTAATCTTTTCAGAATGAGCGTTTTGTCCCTCTGTCTCGCGCATAGCCAAGGTGCAACAGGCCGAGTTGAGTGCGACCGAACAAACCGGTGTGGCCGTTTCCAAACACAGTATCATTTTCTTCAGTTTTTATGAGGCAAAAATAGGCAAAAAACGCATGTGAATTGGTCCTTTTTGTTCTTTTCTCAATTTTTATTATTAAATATGTTGTAAAACCGCAGAAAACCTTATATTTGCAACATTAATATGCCTAATTGGGCTTTTTTGTATATGGTTGAATTAGAGTTCGTTAAGTAGTTTTAATGGGACTTAGGAGGCGAAGCTGTATCATGACGGAAACAAAAGTTTTTATATCAAAAGCAACAAAAAGAAACTGGGACAAGCTGAAAAACAGCGGTGACGACCGCCTGATGCGACGTGCCAACAAAAGCCGCTCGCAGAAGACCATAGTCCCCGATGACTATGTCATGGCCGGTAGCCTGCCCCGTTTCGTGGAGGAGCTGCGACAGCAGCAACATCCTATCAATGACTTGATTTTCAGCCTCTGCGCGATGAAGATTGAGCACAACAAGGTGGACGAGGCCAACGCCAAGCGTTTCTTTGAGGAATATACCGGTTACCATCGCATCGAGCTTGAGGTGCCGCGTCAGATCCTGAAGAACCGTTTCGACGATTGGATCGGTTTTGTCTACCAGTCGTTGATGGCGGAAGGTCACCGCATCTTGACGGGCTTGTACTACACCAGTCCCGCCATCGTCGAGGAGATGCTCTCCGATGTGCGGATGACGACAAACCAACGCTTCCTCGACCCCTGCTGCGGTAGCGGCATCTTCCTGATGAAGGTCGGGGGTGCGCGTCTCGAACAGCTGTATGGTGTCGACAACGACCCCCTCGCCGTGATGATTGCCAAGGCCAACCTCATGGTCAAGTTCAACGAGTCGTCGGTCTATCCCCAGATCTACCAACTGGACTTCCTGCTTCATGCCGCTTCGGCTTTGGCCGGACTGAAGTTCGACTACATCGTCACCAACCCGCCTTGGGGCAGCGAGAAACGGAAACGCCACAGCTCTGATGTCATCTCCTCGAACGAGCAGGCCACCCTGTTCTTCACTGAGTCGTTCAAGTTCCTGAACGACAACGGGATGTTGCACTTCCTGCTGCCTACCTCGGTGCTGAAGATCAAGGTGCATGCCGACTTCCGCCGTTTCATCGGCGAAAGCACTTGCCTTGACACCATCAAATGCTACCACGAACGCTTCAAAGGGGTGTTCACCGACTTCATCAGTATGAAGGTCAGGAATAAGACGATGCGTGGAAAGCAGAGCTACATCGTCAGGACGGCCCACAACGAGGTCATCCGCAAAACCTGGCAGGTGCAGGACGACGGCTTCTGCGCCATCCCCATGCTCAACGACCGCACCGAGGCCATCCTCGACAAGGCGGAACGATTGCGCCACGACGACCTCTCGCACAGCCAATGGGCCTTAGGCATCATCACGGGCAACAATGCCAAAGTGCTGAAAGACAGACCTCGCAAGGGCTTGGAGCCCATCTTCACGGGCAAGGACATCCGTCCCTACGGCCTGAAGAAAGCCAGTCGTTACGTCAAGTACAACCGTGTCGACTTCCAGCAGTGTGCCAAGGACGAGTACTACCGCGCCAAGGAGAAGCTGGTGTATAAGTTCGTCTCAAGCCATCTTTGCTTCACTTACGACGACAAGCAACGTCTTTTCCTCAACAGCGCCAACATCCTCATCCCTGAAGTGGATGGCATGAGCATCAAGACGGTGCTGGCTTTCTTGAACTCGGCCTTGTTCAACTTCTTGTATGCCAAACGCTTCAACGACATCAAGATCCTGAAGGGAAATCTTTCGGCTTTGCCGTTTCCGAAGATTACACCTGAACAGGACAAAGAACTGACGGCTTTGGTCGACCGCGCCCTTAACGGTGATGCCAAAGCCCCAACAGAAATTGATACCATGATTTACTCGCTCTTCGAGCTCGAAGATGAGGATTTAGAAATGATTTGACGGGATATTCCTACGGAATAGAAATCTTTCAAAAATATAATCTAAAATCTTTCAAAAATCTTCGTTTGACACCCCATGGATTTGATCGCAGAACATAATAGAAAATATCATTTTTTTGTGGAGATTACAGGTGTTGCCATGAAGGTCTATAATAAGTACCATTATGGTCTGCTTGAATCAGCATACGAAGCCGCAATGAAGTATCTTTTAGAGCTGGATGGTCATAAGGTTGAAAAACAAGTGTATTTGCCGATTTATTGGGAAGATGTCAAATTAGACCAAACCTATAGAATGGATTTGGTAATTGATGATGATATTATTGTTGAATTGAAATCCATCAAGTTTATAGGAGACGAACACAGAAAGCAGTTACAGAACTACTTGAATATTACTCACATCAAATATGGTATGCTTATCAATTTCTCTCCAGAAAGAATATATAGTGAATGGTATGAGAGAGATATTGATGGAAGTATAGAACGAATCAAATTGTTTTAACCTAAAAAAATACTTCGATAGGGATTTTTGAAAGATTTCTACACGAAGTGTATCAAAAAAATGAAAATCCTACTCACTGGTGGCGCCGGCTTCATCGGCAGCCACACCTTAGTTGAACTGAATGCCGCGGGCCATGAGACCGTGGTCATCGATAACCTCAGCAACAGCAACCCCAAGTCGCTTGAGCGCGTGGCAGAGCTGACAGGAAAAGAAATCCCCTTCTACAAAGTCGACATCCGCGACCGCGAAGGCCTCAACCGCGTGATGAGCGAACATCACTTCGACGCCTGCATCCACTTCGCCGGGCTGAAGGCCGTGGGTGAGAGCGTCGAGAAACCTTGGGAATACTACGAGAACAACATCGGCGGTACGCTGACCCTCCTCGACGTGATGCGCCAACACGGCTGCAAGAACATCATCTTCTCGTCGTCGGCCACGGTGTATGGCGACCCGGCCATCATCCCCATCACGGAGGAGTGCCCCAAGGGTCACTGCACCAACCCCTACGGCCAGACCAAGAGTATGCTTGAGGAGATCATGATGGATATGCAGAAAGCCGACAAGGAATGGAACATCGTGCTTCTGCGCTACTTCAACCCCATTGGCGCCCACCCGAGTGGTAGGATAGGGGAGAACCCCAACGGCATCCCGAACAACCTGATGCCTTACGTCACCCAGGTGGCCGTGGGCAAGCGTCCTGAGCTGGGCGTCTTCGGCAACGACTACCCCACGCCCGACGGCACCGGCGTCCGCGACTACATCCACGTCGTCGACCTGGCACGCGGCCACGTGGCGGCCTTGCAGGCCATCGAGAAGAACTGCGGCATCGCCATCTATAACCTCGGCACGGGCCAAGGCTATTCGGTGCTCGACGTGGTGAAGACCTTTGAGAAGGTCAACGGCATCAAGATCCCTTATAGCATCAAGCCGCGCCGCGCGGGTGACATCGCCACCTGCTACTCCGACCCCGCCAAGGCCTATCGCGAGCTGGGCTGGAAGGCACAGTACGGCCTCGAAGAGATGTGCCGCGACTCGTGGAACTGGCAAAAAAACAATCCAAACGGATTTTGATGTTTAAGAAGAACGTAAAACCATGTTCATAGAAAATTATCCATCAGTTTTCAAAAGAAACGGCATACGATATGGTGCCGTAGTTAGTCCTTTTCCGTAATTCTCGACTGGGTCGACGGGCGGAACCCGAACCTAGTCAAAAGGATAAAGTTAATTAACGAATTGAAAACCAAAACAAACACTAACAAACATAAATGGATAAAGTAACTATCATTGACTATGACCGGATCTACAAGAACTTCATCGACGAGAAGTACCTGCACGACGGTCACGACGAATACTACTACCGCAACCAACAGGTCAAAAAGCCTGAAGGAGGTTGGCGTCACCTGCGCTCCGACGAGATCGAGCGTCTGGTGAAAAACAGCAACTCAGCCACCAACTGGGACGACATCTGGGTCACCGACGAGTTCGACACCAATATGATTCGCAACAACCATTTCTTTGGTATGGTGCGTATCGGTCGCGTGTGCAATAAAGTGTTGCAATACCACGACCTGCGTGTGCCCATCGGCATCACCGACAGCAGCATCATCTCGTGCGACATCGGCGACGACGTGGCCATCCACGACGTGCATTACATGGCCAACTACATCATCGGCGACCGCGCCATTCTCTTTAATATCCAGGAGATTTCGACCACCGACCACTCCAAGTTCGGCAACGGCACCATCAAGGAAGGCGAGCCCGAGGACGTGCGCGTGTGGCTCGAGGTGATGAACGAGATCGGCACGCGTCGCATCCTGCCCTTCGACGGCATGATCACGGCCGATGCCTACCTCTGGGCCAAATACACCGACGACACCAAGCTGCAGGAACGCCTCAAGGAGATCACTCAAGCCAGCGTCGACTTCCACCGTGGCTATTACGGCACCATCGGCGAGTCGTGCGTCATCAAGAACTGCTGGATCCTCAAGGACGCCAAGGTGGGACCGCACTGCTACATCAAAGGCGCCAGCAAGCTGAAGAACCTCACCATCAACTCGTCGGAGGAGGAGCCGTCGCAGATTGGCGAAGGCGTCATCCTCGTCAACGGTATCACGGGCTACGGCTGCCGTATCTTCTATTCGGTGACGGCCACCCGCTTTGTGCTGGGCGACAACTGCAACCTGAAATACGGCGCCCGCCTCATCAACTCGGTGCTGGGCGACAACTCCACCATCTCGTGCTGCGAGGTGCTCAACAACCTCATCTTCCCCTCGCACGAGCAGCATCACAACAACTCCTTCCTCATCTCGGCTTGCGTCATGGGACAGAGCAACATGGCCGCCGGCGCCACCATGGGTTCCAACCACAACAGCCGCGCCACGGATGGCGAGATTGTGGCCTCGCGCGGCTTCTGGCCGGGCCTCTGCTCCAGCGTGAAACACTCGTCGAAATTCGCCAGCTTCACCCTGCTGAGCAAGGCCGACTATCCTAGCGAACTCAACATCATGCTGCCGTTCTGCCTCGTCAACAACAACACGGCCAAGAACGAGCTTGAGGTCATGCCCGCCTACTGGTGGATGTACAACATGTACGCCATCGCGCGCAACACCTCGAAATATCAGAAACGCGACAAGCGCAAGCGCAAGATCCAGAACATCGAGTTCGAGACCCTGGCCCCCGACACCGTGGAGGAGATCATCGAAGGACGAAAGTTACTCGAGGTATGGGTCGCCAAGGCCTATCTCCGCAAGAAAGGCGAAGACCCCGAGCGGTACGAATACTACGACCTGCGCGAATGCGGCAAGAACCTTCTTGACAACGAGCCTACCACGGTGAAGACGTTGGAAGTCTTCGGCGAGCACATGGAGAAAGGCAAGCGCAAGGTGCGTATCCTGAAGCCTTTGGAGGCCTATCACGCCTATGGCGACATGATCACCTACTACGCCGTCAAGACCCTGATGCATTACTTGGAGAACCATCCCGACATCGACATGGAGACCATCGTGAACCACATGCGCGGCAAGCGCCTCCGCAAATGGATCAACCTCGGTGGCCAGACCATGGCCGAGGAGTATGTCGAACAGCTGCGGGCTGACATCCGCGACGGCAAACTCAATACCTGGGAGGAGATCCATCACCGTTACGACGAGCTGTGGGACAACTACCAAGTGGAGAAGCTGCGTCACGCCTACTTCGCGTTGATGTTCCTCTACAAGGACGAGACCGACGTGCTCACCGAAGAGATGTGGCACGAGAACCTCGACAAGGCCATCCGCATCCAACACTACATCTGCGACCAGGTCTACGAGAGCCGCAAGAAAGACTACGAGAACGAGTTCCGCAACGCCACCTTCCGCAACGAAGCCGAGAAACTGGCCGTGGTGGGCAGCATCGACGATGTGTCGTTCGTCAAGCAAATCCGTCAGGAGACGGAGGATTTCATAACCTTAATTCAAAAATACCGCAATACCCATTAATGGGCTACTGGCTACTGGCTCTTGGCTACTGGCAGCTTTCACAGAAGGGAAGACCCTCCTTTACCAAAAACTGCCAGAGGCCAGAAGCCAGAGGCCAAAAGCCACTAAACCACTGAACAACTGAACAACTAAAACCTATACATCATGAGAGTAATCATTGAACAAAACTACGACAAAATGTCGCGTTGGGCCGCCAACCACATTGTTGAACGCATCAATGCTTTCAAGCCGACGGCCAAGAAACCTTTTATCCTCGGTCTGCCTACGGGCTCAACCCCTATCGGCACCTATAAGGAACTCGTGCGCCTCTACAAGAAGGGCGAGATCTCCTTTAAGAACGTGGTCACCTTCAACATGGACGAATACGTCCGTATCCCCGAAGACCATCCCGAGAGCTACCACAGCTTCATGTGGAACAACTTCTTCATGCACATCGACATCAAGAAGGAGAATGTCAACATCCTCAACGGCAACGCCGAAGACCTCGAGGCCGAATGCTCCCGCTATGAGGAAAAGATCAAGAGCTACGGTGGCATCGACCTCTTCATGGGCGGTATTGGTCCCGACGGCCATATCGCCTTCAACGAGCCCGGCAGCAGCCTGACTTCGCGCACCCGTGTGAAGACCCTTACCAGCGACACCATCATCGCCAACTCACGCTTCTTCGAGAACGACATCAACAAGGTGCCGAAGACGGCCCTCACCGTGGGTGTGGGCACCGTCATGGACAGTCGCGAGGTGATGATCCTGGCCAACGGCCACGGCAAGGCCCGCGCCCTGGCTCACGCCATCGAAGGTGGTGTCAGCCAGATGTGGACCGTCAGCGTGCTGCAGATGCATCCGAAGGGCATCATCGTCTGCGATGACGCCGCCTGCGATGAACTCAAATACGGCACGGTGAAGTACTTTAAGGATATAGAAAAGAATA
>JAEEGJ010015056.1_pt1 | contig 18159 bp, 19 predicted proteins | sample 8958761 | NCBI WGS metagenome assembly JAEEGJ01 (sample SAMN16246546, study PRJNA631951) | gut metagenome | biome: gut microbiome; feature: rumen; material: RS-attached | host: Bos | place: Iran: Karaj | collected 2018-10
CGTCGTTGGGAGCGGAGTTGAGGGTCGGGTCCTGGACCATCGCCTCGGGGTTCTTGATTTCGCTCATAGCGTTGATAATTAATTTGTTAAACATGGTGTTTCTTGGCAGCCCCGCCCGGTTTCACCCGGAGCGCGGCCGTGAGGTTAGCAAGTCTCGGCCTCCTGTCCCTTGGACTCGCAGAAGTGGAGGAAATGAAGAACAATCGCCTCGTTGAGTTCCTCGGGGGTGATGTTATAGTTGCTCATGTCGAAGTCTTTGTCTTGCGGATAGTCTTCTTCGATGGACCTGCCGGTTATGATCCATAGCTGCTCCAGAATTTCCTGCATGGCAAATCCCTTCATCAACTTCCACAACAGCTCGGACATCGCAACCTGGTGGGGTGCGAGATCTTCCCTTTCGAGGAGGTTCGACATGACCTTGTTCGCCTCGAAACCGGTGTTGAGTCCCCTCCACCTGTCATTGTGATTGTGGAATACTATCTCATACTGCCTTCTGGAAAGTCCCGTGGCTTCGAGCACATCCTTCTTGGACATCTTCTTTTTGTCAAAAAGAAGCGCGAACAAGGATTGTTCAGGGTAATCCTTGGCGTCAAAGCCGAGGAGTTCGGTGAGCAAATCAAGGCCGAAGGTCTTGATTCCGGTGTTCTCGCTCTGCTGAGCGGAGTTGAGGTTCTGGTCCTTGACCAGGGCCTCGGAGATTAATACTTTTGCCATAATTCCGTTATATTATTAAGGTATGTTCTGTTCGTCTTTCGGCGCGTCTCTTCGTTTTTTATTTTCAACATGCAAATTTGGCATAAACACTTGACGGTAAAAAGCTTACACTATCCCGCAGGCTATCTAGTAGGCTATCCTTCAACCTATCTATCCACGGCCAGAAACGACATGATAGCCTGGCAAAACAAAAAAACCGCTTCGTGATGAAGCGGTTGAAAACCGAGAATGCGTTATCGTTCAACTAGAACAATGTGGGGTATATTTTATTTAGAGCTCTCTTTATCTCCGGAGGAACCTTTTTCTCAACTGTAGAGGAGGGATTTCTTGCTTCCGTAATACTGCCAAGATCTTTATTGATGTCATAAACTAACTTCTCATCGTTTGAATAAAAATCAACCTCGTCTTCTATTAGGGGGTACTTCCTTTTATCGTCTGAAATATGTTTTATAATGTAAAAGAGCACCCGTGGCATATATTGATCACAACACCAACGGATTCTATTTGCGGTACCAGGAAAGCTATAACCAGTCAACAGAGTCAACATTGCCTTTTGTTCGGTTGGTTCTTTGATCTTGCCCCACTTTAAGATAAAATCAAACAATTCCTGGAAGTCTTTCACTTTGTTAATTCCCAATGTGATTGCCGGTTTTAAAGAACTGAGGCACTTAGTATCGTCAGCGACTCCCTTATCCTCATTAAAAATGTCATCCGGTATCTCAAAGTGATAAGGATTAGGTGAATCGTTTTCTGCAGTCGGAATCTGTATCGAATGTTCTTCTTCGATTTCTTCTGTCCGAATATAATCCAACACTTCGCCAAGATACTGGCCTCGTGGCCAATCGAAAGGTTGAATGAGGCGGATTTGGACTTGTTCTCCTAACTGGTCTGCGACAGAATCATTGAATATAAAGTTACCAAGGTAGAACGTACCTTCTTCATCTTGACTAATCACCCCTGTTTGATTAATTGCAACGCTATTTAAGCTATCGCAATAATACTGGAATTGCTCCAAACTATCATCTACATTTTTCGTATAGGTTGTAATTTCGCACTTGCAACCACAGTAGCACTTGAATTTCTGATGTAGCAATGCCTTTCCACAATATATATTCCCAAAATCATCTTGACAAATCGTACCGACGATTTTCATCTTTTCCCTGATTGATTCAAAAATCTTTTCCACAAAAGCATGAAAATCTATCAGAATGCCTTCCTGTAACTTGGAATAGTCATCTGGCTCTTGGGGGCCAAGATTGTGCTCCAGATATATTTGGAATATTTGATTAATAGAGAAAGGCCAATCATTGTTCCGAGAGGGAGCGATGTTCTTTCCGAGATCATAATGAGAATGCAATTCTTCGACAATCCTAACGATTGACTCGTTAGCGAACTCTCCAAATGACTCGCTAACAGTTTCATCAAAAACGATTGTATATAAGGCGCTTATAAATGATTTGAATTCGTGGACATTATGGCAAGTATGTTTAAGAGTCCTTCTTCGGGCGTAATCTTCCCAATTCACATTGAACATTATGTGCCGTCCTTGAACATGAAGGGACTTGTTAATACTGTACTTAACACTATCGATAATATCTACTACGTCCTCAAAATCCGGCCGGGCATCAACCATATGTAGTGCTTCTTTCTTGATAACCTTCATAGAACACCACATATGATTCACTTCGTCATCACCACCAATGTACCAATCGGTAAACTTCGGTAGCTCTTTTAAGACAACCCCTTTCGGGTGTGTCCGGTCAAACATCTTGAAAGAGTCATATTCTGGAAAGTATTTATATGTCGCGAGAATATCCTCATATGCAAACAGCTTATGATGCCGATTCTCTTTAAGATAATCCACGGCTTGTTGGTACTCAAGAGCTAATGGAAGAATCTCTTCTTCAGATATGACAAGATATGGGTTACTGGCGATGACAAACCGAAGATCACGAATCGGAACAGGAATAAAACGGAACTGCCTTCTTGAAAAAGAATAAAGTTCGCCAACCTTTAATTTCTTAGCAGCCGGAATTTTAGTATTTGGCGATGCTGACGTAATGAAAGAAACAAGATCCGTATAATTACTGCCGTTGTATCTAATAAAGGGGAATTGCATCTTCCGTATTTCAGAACGGAGGACAAACTTATCCTTGTTATAGATGTTTAATTCAGAATAATCCATAGTTTCACATTATAGTGGTTGTTCAATACCTCCCCCTATCCTAGATGATGCTTAGCTAATCTAAGCATTCCCATTCTAGTATTCTACCAAGATATCCAGTTGAGTCTTTCGGCACCATAAAACAAAGTATTTTCTTAACCATGACTTTCTTTCCGAGAAGGCTCTGATTAGGATCCTTGAAAACATACCTGTCAACAAACATAACCCCCTTATTATCATACTGGGCAATACCTGTTACCTGATAGTTTACCGTTTGAGGTAATGGGCAATAGTACTGATACTGAGTTTGAGTGTAATAATTATTGTTAGGCTTATAATTTACAATGGTAGCTTCACACCCCCTATATCGCTCTGCACTCTTTGATAATAATACCTGTCCACAATAGTAATTACAGTTATCATCTTGCATGATAATACCAGAAACAGTAAAGGAAGACTTCTGGTAACTGTCAATTTTCTTCAAATAATCTCGGAAATCATTCAATAACTGCATTTGAAGAATACAATAATCCTCCGGCGACTGAGGGCCTAAATCATGACCTAAATACTTTTGAAACGAGCTATCCGCAGACTGCTTACGATTCTTCCAAACAATTGTGTATTCAGACCTGCCATGGTCGTAATAATTCCGAAGTTCTCCGACGGTCTTGTAAAAATCATCTTGCTTAAACTCTCCCAACGTATATCCTGTTGAAGGTAGTTCTGAACTCATAGGATCCTTGCCCTTGGTCTCTTCATAGAGAATACTGTACAAGGTGTTCACAAATACAGAGAACTGATGTTCGGAATTACACTCATTTATCAGATTCTGATATCTCAAATAGTACTCCCATGATGGCTTAAAAACGAGACGCTTTTTCCTTCTTGCTAGTGTATCGTTAATTGAATAAATAAGAGACTCAATATTGTCGGCATAGTCTTTTGTGTTAAAAAAGCAGGATACTAAATGAAGGGCGTCCTCCCGATTAACACGAAGCTCAAAATTAAGATTCTCAATACCATCTTTAGCACCGATAAACCACTCTTGACCGGCGGGAAGGGAAGAGCCGGCAACCATTCCTTTAGGATGCTGATAACTCCAAACAAGCAGTTCCGAGCGAGATGGGTCATAAGTGTAAGCAACTAGTATATTCTCGTAGGAAAACACTCGATGTTGGGGATTCTGCTTCAAGTACTCCATTGCTTCGAGATTCGTAAGAGAAAGTGGAACGACCCTCGCCCCTTTATGAAGGAATGGGGAACTGGCGATAACACACCTTATATCCCTCTCAAATACTTGATTGAACTTAAAGGTCCTTGGTGAAACCGTATAAAGCCCCCCGGGAACCAATCTTTCTACTGGCCAAGCACGAGTATTTGGCGACTTCTCTGTAAGAAAGGAAACCACTTCATCATAATTGTTTCCATCAAATCGTATAAAACGAAAAGAGCGATTCCCTCGTTTCTTTGATAAGAGAGTAAACTTCTGATACTGATAAACATTGATCTCCGAATAATCCATATCGTTGTAGGTTCTCATTGTGGTTAGTGTGTTCACAAAAATACGAAATCTTGAAAACACCAACAAGAAGAACCCCACCTACTTCCTGCATCTCTTTGTCCCCAGAATCCCCTGAAGGCGGCGGAAAGAGATGGGGCGATAGTCGTTCCCATCCACTCCGACATCGTACTGGCATGGGAGAAGGTACTGGAGACGTGGAATATCAAAACCATCCGACACCCCCGGACCACTATGGACATGACCGAACAGCTGCCAGACACCCTCGTATTCGCCTTCGTAGCAGAGGTAGGGATAGTGGCTGAGTAGGATTTTGATGCCCTCCAACCATAACGACCAGTAGTATCCAAGCATGATCAAGCCCGTCTCCTCCTGAAAGCGAACACCCCTGAGAACGCTAATGTCATCGTGGTTCCCCTTCACCAGCAAGATCGTCCCATTGAGCCTCCTTATCACCCCCGCTATTGTCTCCCTGGGTAAGTGTGTAGCTATGTCTCCCAGATGAAAAACGACACCATCCTCCGGCACAGTCTCATTCCAGCGGCGTATCAGTTCCTCGTTCATTTCCTCGATGCTGGTGAACTGTGGGCGATGGGATAGAGCTTTGTCGCAGAAGAAGTGAGTATCGGCCGTGAAGAAAACGTTATCAGGATTCAGAGGTGGTAGGTTTTCGGTTTGGTCTGTATAACGGAGATAGACGGCCGGGAGTGACTTCTTTTTCTTGCTCATGGGACGGAATCGAATTAAAAAAGGCTGCCCCTCTCGAAGCAGCCTCGGCAGACGGGCCTGGGCGTCATAAAGACGCTGTATTTCTTGTTGCAAAGATAGTAAAAACCTCAAACTTAAATCATCAGCCGGATCCTTTCAACCATCAATTCGTCTGTCTTTAGTCTTGCTGGGGGAAAAGGAGGCTTTGGAGATGCCCTATAAGACGTCCAAGGATTTCTTCTTGTCCTCTTGTTGAATGCTATCAAATTGCTCGGACAACTCCATCAATAACGTTTCAAAAACTGGATACCGGCTCTTGCTATAGATTAGGTAAGAATGGTTATAATGACTAGTAGGTTTTTGATTGGGCTCCGTATGGAAATATTCGTCCATGACATAATCCAAAGCGACTATGGCATTCTCCCAAGTATGCATTTCATCCAACTTTGATGTAGCGACCAACGTGTTAACATCATCTCCTATCATGCTACGAGATTCGTATGAATTCAAATGACCTCGGCCGTTACCATATTTCTCCTTGTAATGATTAAGGACATCCTTTACAAATTCTCTTTTCGGGTAATACCATATGGCAACCAAAGTATCATTGAGGAACGCCATGTCAAATTTATCGAAATCAAGACTGCCAACCTTGAAACCGGTTAATTTGGATTTCAACTGTTTTATTCGTCCTCTAGATTCTTTTTCCATCCAATTTGCCTTATCCAAATCATTCGGGAGGTGATACCCCTTTTTATTCCAGTACTCATTTCCCCAGTGTCCATTGTAGAGGTTAGATTCTCTGTCAAAGGAGAGGGTGCCATCAAGATACTCCTTATCGTTTAGGACCTGTTTGAATGTTGTCTTGCCAATAATATATTGACCAATGCCCTGCAAGTCTGAACAAGCAGCAAACAAATCCTCGTCAGATGGCTCATAAACCTCATTAACTATTTCCGGCTTATCTGCCTCATAGTTGCAGGCCTGAAGAATAATAATTGCGGATAAAACAATTAAACCTCGTTTCATATAAAAACACGTTGAGTTTTACTTCATGGATTTCGCGGCTTGTTCGGAATCCGTCTTTAATTGAAAAAGCCTTCCATTCAGGTCGCAGTATTCATAATAACGGGCCAACATTTCTGAAGCAGTTTGACCTACGGCACTATTGTCTCGCTCCATATAAAACACATCTTCGTTCAGTTCACCGTCAACTTTGTATTTTACTCTGTATGCGATTCGGTTAGCTGGTCTAATGTTAAAATTCATATCAGTCAGGGAATGAACGATTATGTCAGTTCCCTCGTTGTCGCTATACTCTTTATAAGCGAGCCTAGCAACCTCTTCTGCGGCAGCTTTGCGTTCTTTCAATGTGGGTTTATCAAAAGCCTCAGTCAATTGTTTTGAAAGATCCGCATAACTCTGGCTCTTTTTTAACATTTGGGAAGTGATGAGTTCACCAGGAGAGTACAAACTATCTGGCCCGCTAATCTCGATTATTGAATAATCTCTCCCGTTTGTTTTTTCTTGAAGATAATGTAGTACTAGCTGTTTTGCATCCGGTTTCGTATTACAGGAAACCGCGATGAGCAAGAAAGTGAAAATGGTTGTGAAACGTTTCATAGCGGATAGTTCATCATTGAAAAATTCTATTCTACAACAGCAAGATAAGAAGGCTTAACCTCTATCGACAGAATAATTGATGGATCCATTTCTGAAACCCAGGATTTGACGTCTTTATCCCAAAGAAATTTAATTAGTGTTGGTTTCTTAATTGCATTCGTCACAACACACAGCCGATAACTATCTTTGTTCGCCATCATCGAGTCGTGTTCATTCTTGGAAATGCGAACACTAACTTGATTCTGAGAGAGGCCTTTCACTTCCAATTTTAGTGTTATTCCCGATTTCGTCGCGTCCAAGTCCCATCCGATGTTTTCTTTTTCACGGGAGACAACTCGATAGCCAAGTTTCCGATACTCTTTAGTCACGAATATTACGGCCGCCTTTTCAACTTGTTTTCGAGCCTCAACATCGACTTTAATCGCATGTTTTGACACATGCTGCCTAATGTTCGAATAATCTTGAATATAACGACAGACCTCATCTCGGAATTGTTGAACATCTTTCTCAGGAGAATCCGCATACCAAACATTGGATTGACCCAAAAAACCGGGGCCTTTTGTGTTTGCTCTGGGAATCTGAAATATCCTCTGATCTAAAGGGATCAAAGAGCAGTCTTTTGAATTGGCTGCAATATTATACTCATAGTTCTTCCGTAATGCCGATGACGATTCTTGGAAAACACTATAAACCGAAGCATTCTTATACCAGCCTACGATGTAAGTACCGCCACCAACAGGATGCTTTGCAATCCATACCACCAACACATTATCAAGCCTTTCGCCACTACAAGCCTTATCAATTCTCCTTAGGTTAATCTTCCCCCATCTTACAGGTTGCACATAACCATAACATTTCCCTCCGATTGGCAGATAGTTAAATGCTTCATGCTTGTCATCATCGCGATAACTACCACCACCCTTAATCTGATCATTGGCACAATTACCGCGATAGTGGGTCATCCACCCTATGTTCGCAAACAATATGTTCGGTTTATTCATTATTGAAACGTCAGCATTGTTTGTTTATTCGCGATACTCACCATTAACGCCGTCTTTACATTCGTCTACGATCATCTGACGTAGTTCGCTCTTGTAAAAGGTTTGAACAACAGAACCATTATTGAGGTTTGCCAGGTAAACAGCTCGACCCTCATTAGGGGATGGCCTAAAATGGAAACCGCCACCGACATAATCCTTTGACCAGACACCGATTATGTACTTTCCTACACGAATCACGCCATCATTAGAGAAAATGATTTGCTTGGCTTCAGGATATATAATCTTTCCCATAATAAACGATGTATCAGTTAACAAGTACTACGTAAAAAACTACTTGTTCATCTTTTCCGCTGTATTCTCTCTTACAAACCTCCGAAGATACTGTATATCCCGTCGGGTGAATTCCCTATCATAAACGTTTGAATGTCGATTATACAATCCTCTGCATATGCTATAACACTTATCTCCATCAAAATCAGTAATGATACCGTCTTCATTAAAAAAGACATACATGTTGATGTGAATAGCATCGCTGTAAAAATCCGGCCGAGTAATAATATAGTACTCGTCTTTTGAGTGAGGCATTCTTTGTTCAAGAATAGATTCATTAAGCTTTCTTCCCACAAAAGCCTCCATTCCGTCAATCATAAGTATTCTTTTTATAATATCGATTTAAACTCCGTATCGATGACCAAATTATATAGAAAAAATGTGAATTAGAATACCCTATAATAGACTAAAGAAACTTTGGAACGTTTTTCGTTCGAAGCGTACACCACACCACTCAACACATTGAACATTTGGGAATTCTGTAAAGATTCTAATGGCTAACTGTTCTGTATCACGCCTTAATCTCTTGTCGGAACCAGTAATAACGACGCATCCTTCTTCTGTTAGATTCGATAGATATCCTTCCGGGAGGAGTGAGTTGATTACTGCAGTAATATCTTTCATATTGTGTCAATTAATTAATACATTCCTATATCACGGACTTTCTTCATCTTCTGTCTGTTATGATTGATTATGGTTATACTTGGCTAAAATCGCCTTAATCTGATCTCTCTGTGTCGTACTAATAGAAAAGATTTCATATAACTGTTCGTTGACGTCCTTTGCAAAGTCAATAATACCATTATCATCTTTGTAGTTAAGGATGTCTGGTGTCCTCTTAGCAAAAGACGTTAATGATTCATCAGTCAAAAGAAAAGAAAAACGAATTAATTCGCTAGTTGCGTATGTATAGAAATTCTCTGCCTCTTTCTTTGACGAAAACGTTTTCAGAGCAACACGGGCACGACCGAATGCACTATATCTATCAAGGACCTCGATACGATTACTTCGCTTCTGTCCACCTGCATTTGCAGACGACACAACCACTTTCCACTTGCCAAGATACTCTAAACCCGTAGTAATTACAGATTTGTTTGTAATATACCATCTTGCACGTCCTGCTTTTCCACTCTTATCATTAGTAAAGAGCTTGATTTCAGTTGTTTTATCAAACTCATCCCCAGGTGAGAATAGACGGACCAAAGTGGGGTTTTTCTCTACAAAATCGCTCTCGATTGAGAACAGCTTTTGAGATAGAACAGAATCATGCAAAAAGGAGAACCCACGCTTCTCAACTGTGGCGTTAATCTGATCCGCTATTATCTTATTTAATGGATTCAATGGCATTAGTGTCTTTCCGGGATTCTCCATAAATGTTTTTGAAGATGAGCCGCCTTCAGTATATACATACTGAAACCCAGGAGTACCTTTCTTCATATCCTTTAAAACAATGGAAATGCCATCGGCAATAGCCGCTGCATTGCTAAACACCTCCTTTGCGTCAGGGAATACCTCCAATTGGAGAAGGTGAGAATCATTGATTTGATCGTGTCCAAATTGCTTCATTCCCTTCCCTGATTGATGGATCCACCGTCCCGCCGGGTATATTAATGAGGTATACTGAGCAAGTTGATCTCCAAGTAATTGGAACAAATGAAAAATACTTGAAGATCGTTTTTGTCCATTCTCGGTTTCCTTTTTTGCAACCGTAACTTGATAGGGAGGATTCCCTACTACTGCTTTAAAGTCCATATCCCCATTATTTATGCCAGTCCAATACTTAGTAGACCGGAGCGTTTTGACCAGCGCTTGTTTTCTATTTTTATTATTTGCTCTTAATATCCCAACCAAACCCGGATACACCTTACAATTCGTCTTATGCTCTTTATACCCAGCAAGAACCCGATGCGTGATTTTCTTTGCCATTTCTGTTTTACACAGAACAAAGATATTCTCACGTAATACCTTCTCCCAAATTCTATTGCGGTCTTCTCCTGTCAAAGGACCATCGTGAATAATATCACAATGGATTCGATAGAATGAGTACGCCAGATAAAGGGGATATACTCCCGATTTCGAGTTTATCTCTAGTAAGTGTGCGTCTGGACTGAAAAAAACGTCAGACGTAATTGAACCAGAATCAACAAAACGGGGATCGAGAAGAGACGTGTGATTATCCGAATTATAAAAATCAAAACCCCCGATTGTTCGACTTAAATGCATATTTACCACCCACCACGGAGTTAAGATGGTCTCTTTGTCCGGGAAATGAAAGCGAGATATCATTTGAGATATCTTTAGAGCACGCTCCTCGACAGAAAGGTCATCCGCATCCTTGGCTTCCTGAATAGTTCGTTCAGCACTTGCAATAAGAACGTCTATTTTGACCAGATGGGCAATCTGAAGCATCATCGCTTTAGTAAATCCCTTAGGCATAAACTCAGCCCAAGAATCATTATCTACAACTGCATCGCTTATAAGTTCATTTATCGTTAAACCTTTCGGTTCATCAACAGCACCAAAAAGCAACAAAGGAAGTCGGACAAAAATCAAATCCAGAACTTTTTGAGAATTCCTACGTTTTTCTTGTTCGGTATTTTTGGGCTTATTAACTTTTGGTTCTGCCCCGGCTCCCTTTCTTGTTGTTCTCCCCTTCTTTTTCCCTTCGCCAGTTAAGCCACTTTCGGACATTTTAACTTTTCCATCAGAATCAAGGTTAACGGCCTTTCCATCAAGCGCTTTTCCAATCTGCGCCAATAGTTCATGGTCGGCATCCGTGAACTCAGCATAGTTCTTGAAAAGATGCCGGCTTTTAAAACCGTTCCCAATGACTATAGAGGCATACGCATCATTCACTTTATGAATGAACGATTTGGCATCATAATCTTTTTCTTGTCCTCCCTCCATAGAAATAACCGGACAGAAACGAAGGAAGTTTTCAATATCAACGCCTTCTCCTCCGGAATGCCGTGAGACATTTTTACTCGAGGGCTGCATCTTGATATAATCATCAATCACGGTAAGAGTACGATCAGGTGCAAAGTCAAATGCATAGCAATTTGTCTTGATACCACCGTTCTTGAAGGGAGTCTGCCCCCTAAAGATGGTTTGCATATAAATCGCTGCTCCTGTACTGTACCCACCACTTAACATAAAGACTCCTGTCCATTCCGGGACAGAGACTCCGGTTGTCAAACGTCCACAAGAGAGGGTAATTGTCCTTGAATTGTTCTTAATCGCCTTCTTGACTTTCTTTAAAGCATCTTTTTCTTGCTTTTCAATCTTTCCAGCATCATCTGGGTCAAGTTCCTCAATTTTGCTTCCATTACCAGCAACATTGACAACAGAGAATCCTAGTTCTTTATGAATCTTATGGCCATTAATTACCTTCTCAAGGGCTGCAGCCTGTTTCACTCCTGGCACCATCCAAAGAGTATGACTCAGAGCATCACAGAACTCTCTATTAGAATAGGGATAGTAACTGATTGGTTCTTCTTGGCAAAGTAGATCAAGGAATCTAACAACATCCTCTTCATGGATAAACCCACCAAGTTCAGAACTATTGTCCATTTCAATTCCATCTTTTGCGGAGTCGCCCGTCCAGACCCTAAAGAACTCCGAGAAATTGAAATAGTCCTCGTCACTTTTTTTATAACTGTTGTTTTCAAAAACAGAGCCGATATTATAAGTGTATATGTTAAGCTTGGCCAGACCTTCGTAAGGATTCTTTTCTCCGGGATGTGATTCCGCCCACCTCGCCTTAGCATCTTGCTCCATCACATAGTCCCATGTGTAGATTTCTTCCTTATCAAATTGGCTAAGAATGTTGAATGGAGTCCCAGAAAGATAAATAAAGAAGGGGGAACGTCCAACAGAAAGGCCTTTGATGACATTCTGTCCAAGTGGGGTCTGAGTCCCTTCGTGAGCTTCATCAAGGATTATTAAATCCCAGTCAGTCTTGAATACCTCATGATTCTTATCAATGCCTTTGTCGGAGACATCACTAGAACCACGTAAATCCTGCATAGACGCGAAATAAATGTATCGCAAGCCCTGCTTAACATACTGGTCCTCCAAAGTAGCGAAGTCTTTCCCATGCGTATCTTCCGAATCAAGTTTTGCGTATTTCTCTCCACTCTTTGAACCGTACTGGTATTTTTCAAAATCAAGTTTGTGATAATCATCAAACCATCCGGACCGAACCGTAGGTCGATGTGTAAGGATGAGAGTTCGATTGATTTTAGGATTGCGTCTTATAAATTCAAGAGCGCAGAGCGTTTTTCCGAATCTCATCTTGGCATTCCAGAGAATTTTACCTCCAGGGGCGTAGCTATCCATCGTCTGGTTTATTGCCGCCGACTGTTCCTCTCGAAAATCAATCTTCTCATGCTTGACCTTGGGTTTTACCGGTCCATCAATTACTTCCTGGTTGTTTTTAATAGCAGCTATGGCTTTTTTCGCTTGCTCTAAATTGACTTCGTACCATTCTGTCGGGAAACTCCCCATGACTTCGATGATACGTTTATCAAAATGGCTATTATCTAATACTCTATGAACGTCTTTGTCTTCAAAGCACTTGGTATTACCCTCTTCATCCTTAAAGCAAGCCACTTCCGTATACAATAGTTTTGCATCAAAAACACCAGCCGTAACAGTTTCTTGCTTAATTCGTTCTATTGCGGCCACATTAAGAGCCTCACAATCAGGAGTGAGATCTTCCATATGTATGGCTTTTACGGTGGTTTTACCAATTTTCAGTGCGCCGGGAATAGACTCCCGACCATACACATAAATAAGGTTGAACTCTGTTGTCTGTAATGATATAGCCATAATGTTATTTTGTCAACAATGATTTAAAAATGACCTCATTGCCTTGAATGGGTTCTAATCCTGTCCACTCTTTAATTCTACAAAGTCTCTTGAGTCGGTCTTCAAGGGGTACACTAAACAAACGTTCTTTTTCGTTGATTATTTCTTCAGGATTAACCCCGGGAATTCCATAGGTCAAGCCATCCATCTGCCACAGATTCCATGAAATGACCTCTGCTATTTTAATCAATGCTTCTCTCTTAGGAGCCACATCCCATTTCTCAATATAGTTCTCTGCATAAGTGAGAAGTATAGCCTCGCGAGCAAGCAAAAGGTTATCTCCCTGCCATTCAAATCCGTAAGTACTCATTATTGCTTTTAATGCCCACCTTCTCCATGTCCGAATGTTAACTTTTGTTCTAACAGAGGAAGTATTTTCGGAAACAATCCTGAGTTTTCTATCCAATAGACCGATTCTGTCTCGGACAGGAATCTTTTCTCCTGTAGTTACGTCAAATCGGCTTACAAGATAGGGTGCTTCTCCACAAGTAATCTCCAGTCTATTCTCACAAACATAATCTTGCCAATGCTTTCCCTCAGGAAAGTCTATTTTATCTTGTATGGTAATCCAGCCCTTCTCTGTCTCCCGATTAAAAACCTCCTCTCGACCAAACCACTCTCTATCGATTAGATTATTTTGTTTATTGCATACCCATGCGGGAGTAAATACTTCTGCCTTGTCCTTTGAACGCTCTTTTTGTCGTTCTGTCCCTTTTTCGAATCTAGGGCGAATCATTTGTTTGTGAGGACCGGTAATTGCAGCAACTTCTATTGAGTCGGAGAATTGATAACCCTGACCATTCTCTTCATAGTCAGTAGTCGCCCAGATGATATTATTCCCCGTAGTATGGTCTTGAAGAAGAGTATTTAATATGTGCTTATCAATACAATCTTCGTCGAGATCTACAACGAAGAGCATATCCGCTATTTTTCCGAAAGAATTAGCCACCGAGTTTAAATGAGTTGTTTAGTGTGTAAAAATACAAAAAAACACCGGCTTTCCATATAACCGGTGTCTAAAATGATTAAACCTGTGTGATTTAGAGGTCTTCGCCATTAGCTCGATTTGCCAAGTTATCATAGTACAATCCAATGTTGTAGCGGCCATAGTTGCTGTGAATGGTAAACCAAACTTGACCAGTCAAAGCAGACTCAACTTCTTGAAGAAGGGCCAACATCTTTATCATAGTCTCCGGAGTCCATTCCGTATCTTTAAGCAATTCCGACTGTTGAGAAAGCGTTTCCTTCTGCTCTTCTTCGGAACTGCTCATGAATGCCTCCATCATAGATCTCATCTGCTTTGCTTCTTCCTCCGGAAGAGAAGAAGTCACTTTATCCAGGACCATGTTCATTGCATATTCCGGGTCCAGATCAGGATTCGCATATCGATAGCTCGCCTCATATCGCTTATCATGAACACTCATCTCGTAAGAGATGTCTTCATCCATTGGAATGGGTTCATTCCCTAAGAAGGATACATACTTGTTGTTATCATCAAACTGGCTGATAAGTCGATTAAACTTATTCCGAATGTCGCTAACCGATGTCGTTGTTGGAAAAGCGACATAAACCCGATCTACGACATTGTGATTAGTGTGAATATATACTTTGACACTCTCGCCGTTGAATTGTCCCGTTAGGTACCCTTGAGCCGAATTATAGCGGAATCCCTTTTCTTTAAGACCGGCTATCATTTGCTGCTCGGTTCCGTCTACGGGAATTCCGAGGAATCTAAGGGTATTATCTGTTGCTTTCTGAGCGAACAACAGGCAAGACAAAAAGATCAGGGCAACAAATGCGAAAATTCGTTTCATTGGAAATCAAGTTTGCGTTACTCGACAAAGATAAATAATTAGATTCTAATAATACGTTATTCTGATACAGATTCGTTATCTTTGAAGACATAATGGCCACACAAATCCAATATCCTTATGCACTTGACGAGAACAATAACCTCGTCCACATAAAGAGTATCGAAAAGGAGCATAAGAATGAGCATACATATCGATGCCCTTGTTGTGGCAAACCTATGATTCCCCGTATTGGTGAGTCTAATGCTCCTCACTTTGCTCATGCCGATAATCAGAAATGTGGTGTTGAGAGTTATATCCACATCATTGCCAAAAGAGTATTAGTCTCCCGATTCAACGATTGTTCTCGTCCGTTTTATATTTCATTCTGGACTCATCAGGTATGTAAGGAAAAAGCGACTTGCAAGTTCTTCAATACTCAGTATTGTGAAGATGCAGAGATAAAGGGATACGACCTTCATGAAACATATGATTTGCCGGCGAGAGAAGAAATCCGACTAAAATATGTCTCCGGCGACCAGTTCCAGCCCGATGTGGTTCTTACCAGCTCATCAATCAGACATAGCCCCATCTACCTGGAAGTCTACCATAAACACAAAAGCAGTTCTAAGAAACTAGAATCAGGACAACACATAATCGAAATCCGGATAAGAGATTGGTCTGAACTGGAAAACCTGGATACTATGGAGCTCAAGCAGTCAGATAGGGTCGCCTTCTTCAATTTCAAAGACGTAAAGGTCAAACCGGAAGCATTTAGAAAGAGGGCAGAAGAGTTTGCAAAGGGAGCAGATCTTACCAACCTTGATTATGCTCTACCAGTATGCCTAAGGTCAAGAGAAGGACAAAGGGCGTTTCAAGACTGGTGGAGGATTGTCTTATATCCCAGTGGAAAGTTATTCTACAGCGGGGTATATGGGGAGGAGATTAAGAGACACCGTTCCTCTGCTCTCGCCGACATCACATATAACAAAAAAAGAATACCGGAATCATTCAGTATGATGTGGCTCTTGGCAGATAAGATTCCTCAGGAGCGCCGGAACTGTTTCATGTGTTGCCATTGCCTACAGAATGACTCGGATGTCCGTTGGTGCGAATTGCTCAAAAATGGTTCTACAAAAAAAGGGACTTTCAAAGAGAGCAAGGGAAGCTGGTGCTCGTTCTTTGAGTGGTATCGGGCCGATAGCAAACAACCTCAGCATGATTTAGTCGAAGGGGTAGATTATACGATATGGATAAATCCTGATTAATTTACAACGGAAACCCCTTTCAAGACGGGTGTAAGTTAGGTGTCTTTTATCATTCAGGAAGAGAAAAAAGAATTGGACCGAAATCCAATCCTTTAATAAAACGTTAGTCCTCGATAACCTTGAATTCCTCGAACATGTAGCTTACAGGGTCCGGGTGCTCGTTCTGGTAATCGTCAAGAGCAGCCAGGATTGATTCCTTCGTGGCTTCTATCTCGACACCCGGCAGGCAGAACTCTTTTATGAAATCTGCCACTTCGGGGAGTGTCTCGAAGTATTCATAGAAGTAGATGTTCCGGGATTCATCGGTGAAGTCCAAGAGCCAGCGGTGAGGGAAATAGGTTCCGTCCTTGTCGTTGGTCTCGAAGATACACATCCCTGATTCCTCTGCCTGAAAGATGATTTTCAGACCGGGGAACTTTTCCAGGATGAAGTGCCTTGTCTCGGATGGCTCACTCCAGGCAGATTCCACCTGTAGCATAAGTGATCCATCCTCGATATGGTGGTCAAGTATCCTTCCACGGCAATAGACTTTTTCCCAAGAACCACCGCGAGTATGGACAAGATTACCCAGCCATAGTTTTCCGAATCCGTTGGGAAGTAATGATTCTTCCCTGGCTTCGAGGTCAGTTATGATTTTGTGAAGGGCCGCTACTTCTTCTTCACGACCCTCAATCACATAGTTGGTATAGCACCAATTAGGCATAATTAATCCGTTTTTAGATTATATCTTTTGATGAGAACACTGACAGCCCATGGTGTAAACTGTGAGCCCCGGGAGGTTGTGAATCCTTCCGAGTTCAAGGTCTCAGCCATTTGGGTCAGTGTCATATGTTGTTGAACCAGGACTCTCAACATAGCGACAGCCCGTTTGTTATTGGGATTCTCACGGGCTTTCTTCATGTTGGTTTTCCTGGAATTCGAGACTGCTTTATCCATGTTGTCGATAAGGTTCTCGGGTTTACCCAGAGCAACACCCCTGGCTTTCTTGGCTTCAAGGGATTGCTTGGTACGGGTGGAAATAAGTTGGGCTTCGTATTCGCTTATACTGCTTATGATATGCAGGACCAGCTTGTTTGCTTCAGGGAAGTCGCAAAACTTGATTTCCACATCAGACTCCAAGAGCTTGCTGGTAAAGGCGACGTTCCTGGAGAGTCGGTCTAGCTTGGCAACGATTAGTGTGGAATTGGTTTTCCTACATAAGGCCAAAGCTTCAGTAAGTTTAGGGCGGTCATTATGGCGACCGCTCTCAGTTTCCACAAATTCAGCAATTGGTATTTCTTCCTTGAGATAGTTCTGTATGATCTCCCTCTGGGCTTCGATTCCTAGTCCGGAGACGGCTTGCTTTTTTGTGGATTGACGGAGGTATGCAACGTAAGTCATATTTTCTAAAACATTGAACGAACGTTTAGTATTTGAGAAAGGGGCGTCATTTCCGCTGACGCCCCCAATTCTTGACCTTTTCGATGACTCTCTTGATGGCCTGATACAGCCAATATCCAGGCATCGGTGCCGGGTCAATCAGGATAAAGTTGTTTGTCATAATTCCTCCTTTTTGTCAGATTCGAGTTTCTCCCGGACCTTCAATTCCAGCCATTTCAGGATTAACAGGAATAGCAGCCAGAATGAAGGATACGGGTCGTAAAATGTTTTGTCTTTCATAATGCAGAAATGAAGATTGTATAAAGCGGATACTCACAAAAGCCAGATTGTTGCTGTATCCCCATTCCTAGTCCTAGTCCGTTCTTCTCGATCCACCGGTCTATTCCCGGATAATTGTTGGTGTCCAGGAAAGCCATCGAGGAAGATTGAAAGGGGCTGTTGAGGTTTGTGGTGATTACGTCTGTCTCACCATCTTCATGTTCCATCACAACGGCGAGTGTACCATTGTTCCGGTAGGTGTCAGTTCTGAGGGAGACAGGTTTTCCTTTGTACTTGTATTGTTTCATAAGGCATCGATTATATTGATCATTTCATCGAGGGTAAAGAGCTCCAAGTCATCGGCCTCTTCTCCGTAAGAATCCGTATATATCACCAAAGGCCGTCCTCCGTAAAGGCAGATGGTAGTGATGTGATTGGCGTCGGGGAGAAGAATGTCGACTTTGACGGAATGCTCTTTCCTTCGTTCCAGTTCTGCCTGGACCTCTTTGATTAAGGTATTGCGGCAGTCCAGGAT
>JAEEGJ010015057.1_pt1 | contig 18158 bp, 14 predicted proteins | sample 8958761 | NCBI WGS metagenome assembly JAEEGJ01 (sample SAMN16246546, study PRJNA631951) | gut metagenome | biome: gut microbiome; feature: rumen; material: RS-attached | host: Bos | place: Iran: Karaj | collected 2018-10
CTTCTAATGCTTTCAATATTAGTATTTTCTTTTGTACTAACATTCCATGGAAGTGATAAAAGTGTATCAATATAATTTCTTAATATACCTATTTCTGGAGAATTACTATTACATAATTTATAACGATTTAATTCTTCATTAAGTTTTTCTTTAATACGTGGTGGACAATCAAGATTATCTATTTTCTCACTAAGTATTTTTACATCACTATTTTCTTCAATACCAAGTTCATCTTGAATAATCTTTAATTTTTCATTTAATATAAATCTTTTTTGATCATCTTCAAGATTTCTTTCAATAATATCATCTAGTGAATTTTCGTATTCTAAAAGAGATAATTCATAATGTAAATCATCCATTAGCATCATTACACGATTTATACCATCTACTTCAAGAATATAAGCACTTTTACGGCTTAGTGAAAGTGGCATAAATCCAACAATAATATCTGTTAATTCGCCAGCATCATTTATTTCATCTATTTTAGCAACAATACTGTTTCCAAGACTTTTTTTACTATCTACATATTCAATAAATAATTTCTTTAAAGTTCTCGAATTTGCAAGAGATTCTACTGGTGGAATATTAGATTCAATATTAAGAACATTGGCATCATACATTCCATCATCAAAATGATACTTTTCTACTTCACCACGACTAATTCCCTTTAAAGTAAGTTTTACCATTCCATTAGGCATATCAAGTTTTAACTTAATTTGAGCAATTACACCTATCTTAGGTAATTCTTCTGGTAAAGGATTCTTTTTATCTTTATATACAACTAACAAATGACCATTAAAGTAACTCTCAGCAAGAGTTAATATTTTTTTAGTAATACTATCTTCTATTTCAAGTTTAACCTCACAAGAAGGAAACAAAACAGTATCGTCAAGAATTAATACAGGCAAATTTGTCTTAAGCATATTTCCTCCTCGTTATTGCCTTTTATTATAAGTATCTTATTTCAAAAAAACAATTAATTTACAGTCTTTTTACAAAAGATTTTTTAATAAAAAAAAAGACCATTTTTTTGCAATAAAAAAAGTGTTAAATATCATTATTTTTGTTGCATTTTTCGGATATTTTTGGTATACTTGATTGGTCGTGGGGTTATAGCCAAGTGGTAAGGCGTGGGTCTGCAACACCCTGATCGTTGGTTCAAATCCGACTAGCCCCTCCAATTGCAGCTGTAGTTTAGTGGCTCGAATATGGCCTTGCCAAGGCTAGGACGCGGGTTCGATTCCCGTCAGCTGCTCCATATAGTAACAAAGCAAACTTTCCGAAGTTTGTTTTTTTTTACATACTTCCGCGTCCTAGACTTTGCAAGTTTTACCAAAACTAAACAATATTCATTTTGAATTCCATAATTATGCATATTATCACCTCCCCAAATATAAAGTACGCGATTTTTTTCAAATAAAAAAACTCTTGATTTAAGAGTCTTTTTTATAACTTAATAAGAATGATACTTATTACAATTAATATACCTGCTATTATCTTTTGTGGTAATCTAGATTTCTCTTTTAAGAAGATGTATCCAACAATTACGTTAAGTATGGCTGTTAAACTACATAATGGTGCAATAACACTTACTTTTCCTAATTGATAAGCATATAGGTTTAATATCACCATAATTCCCCAAGATAAACCAACTGTATATAATAACGTTTTATTACAATTTTTATATTCTTTAACTATATCTTTTATATTTACTCTGTCGAAAATAAATATTAATAATGCTGGTACTATTGTAGTAAATGCTACATATATTGGCAAATTAAATTCTTTAGAATAATTAACATCTATAAGAGCTGCTATAGTTTGAAATATAGCAGCAAGTACTCCTATCCAAACATATTTATTAGATTTTAAACCACCTTTTTTATAGAAAACTAATATATTACTAAATACTATTAAGAAAGCGCCAATAACTTTAGTTAATACAAAAGGATCTTTAAAAAATATTAATCCTGCTAGAATCATAAAAACAGTTTTTGATTGTTTTATCATACTAAATGTTGAAGCTTCTAACCCTTTTCTTACAGTAGTTGACAATCTATCATTAAGTGCATAAAAAATACTAGCAAGTGCTAAAAACACATAAACATATATATTAGATGGAAATTTCATTCCAAAAAGTGGAATAAATAACAAAGCAGCTAACCCAGCAAAAACCTCAGCTAGTACAGTTAAAGCACCAGCACTTATCATATTATTAGTAATTCTTTTATAGCTTTGAGCAAAGATAACTGCGAATATCAAATATAAAATTACTATAAAAACCCAATTTGAAAACATATACATCCCTCTTCACACTTTTTTAATTATAACATATGTATTTCTTACAGTAAAACATTATTTTAATAATATATTATTTTCATAATATCGTATGATGTGGCCATTTAAAAATATCTTAACTTTTTAATGAGAAAATGAACTTGGTGAACAAGGATGAAGTTAAGATTAAATGAAATAAGAGAAAAACGTGATTTATCTCAAAGAAAGACTGCTATTAAATTAAAGATAAGTAAATCGTATTATAATTATTTTGAATCTGGTGAGAGAATAATACCTTTAACAAGACTAAATAATTTTTGTAACTTATTTCATGTTGATTTTGATTATGCACTTGGTTTAACTGATCACAATATTATGACTAAAGAATTAAAAGTATTAGATAAAAAACTAATTGGTGAAAGAATTAAAGAGATTAGAAAGAAAAAGAAATTGACTCAAAAGGATTTAGCTGATCTACTTAATACCTCACAATCTACTATTAGTTCATATGAACATGGGAATACTATTATCTTAACTGCTTTTCTATATGAAATGTGTACTAAACTTAATGTTAGTATGAATTATATAGTTGGTAAAACTAATACAATTAAAACAATTATTAAGTCTTGAAAACATATTTTTTTTTATTTATAATGAAATTATGAAAATAATAATTAATAAACAAGAATTTAATGTAGATGTTGCTAATAATTTTAAAAAAAGATTATTTGGTTTAATGGGTAAAAAGAATATTACTAAAGGAATCTATTTTCCTAAAACAAGAAGTATTCATACCTTCTTTATGAAAGAAGAAATTGACGTTATTATGATAGATAAAAATAATAATGTTGTGTATTACCAAAAAGGTGTTAGAAAGAATAAAATCATAATAAAAAAGAAAGCCTATCATACAATAGAACTTCCTTCTAATTCATTAAATAATATAAGTATTGGAGATAAACTAATTATTAATTAGTTTTTTTTATTAATATTTTTGGGATATCGTCTTCATATACACGAAGATGGCGATAAACATTCATTATGTTTTCATCGTCGAGTAAAGCTTCTTTAAGTTTAGGGTTTGGCGTAATAATCTTTTCTTTATTATACATTAAACCTTCTTTGGCATATATTGGATGTGATCCTTCTATTGATAATAATTTCCCGTTGATATCCTTTATAATGAAGTTTTTCATTGTATCAACAATAGTAAATCTTTTGGATGTACTATTTATACTAATTTCATCATACATTGAATCCTCAAATAGTTTATTAAATATTTCAAGAATCATTCCTTTATTTATTAAAACAAAATTCAAACTTTCTAATCGATTATCTCCTGATGATATTTCAATATCTTTAAGACCTAAATTAGAAATAGAAAAGAAGTTTTGTAAGCCATCTTTTTGATACCTTACCACAATACGAGGAGTTTCTTCCTCGGCTATTTGTGCAAAACCAATTTCAATTATTTCAATATTTTCCCCTAATCTTTTTTGTAATGGACGAAGAATATTTTGCATAGAATCATATCGATTTTGACACAATTTGAATACTTCTTCTCCAGTTAAAACATTATTTTTTTTATCATACGACTCATTATTTTTTATTAATTCAAAAACTGAACGATACTTATCCAGCTCATCTAATAATCCCATAACGCTCCCTACTTTGTTAAGTACTTAATTAACTCCTCATATTCTAAAGATTGCTCTTCTTTTTTGATCATATCTTTTATTTTAAATACTTTGTTATTTATTTCGTTTTCACCAATAACCATAACGTATTTTATATTTTCACGTTCGGCATATTCAAAACACTTACCAACCTTCTTTTTATTCATTTCAATTAATACATTTACACCTTTTTCACGTAATGTATTAGCTAGCTTAAGTGTTTCAATGTTTGTATCAAGTGGTACTATGTAAACATCGATTATACTTTTCTTCTCTTCTTCCTCTTTCAAAATAACGAAGATAGGTTCAAGTCCAAATGATAAACCAACAGCTGGATATTCCATACCATTATCCATAAAGTTAGTAATTATTTTATTATATCTTCCACCTGCACCAATTGCACAAGTAAGTCTTTTCTTCTTATCGTAGAATTCAAATACAATACCTGTATAGATAGATAATCCACGAGCAAGCGATGGAACAAATACTGTATCATCTGCAATACCTAAATTAACTAGATATTCTCTAATTTCTTTAAGTTCTGTAACACCTTCATTAATTAGATCATTTTCTTCTTTGATAGTTTCATAATAATCAAATTCTTTATCAAATAAATCTAATAATTTTGTAATCTTATTTTTTTCAATCTCTAAGTCTTCTAACATTAATACTAAGTCTTCACTACTTACTTTTTCTTTCTTATCAATAACTCCAATAACACTATCTAGCTTATCTGAAGAAATACCTGCAAGTAATATTAATCCGCTCATTAACTTACGATTATTATATTTAATATAGATATCAATACCTAATTCTTTATAAGTATTATAAGCCATTAATAATTGTTCTGCTTCAATAAAACGATTATCAATACCAACAACATCTACATCACATTGATAAAATTCTCTAGTTCTACCTAGTTTTACTGGACCATTACGGAATACTTTACCAATTTCATAACGACGGAATGGTAAAGTTAATCCTTTACTTAATCCAACTACTTTACAAAATGGAACAGTTAAATCAAATCTAAGACCTAAGTCACGATCACCTTGATCAGATAATCTATATATTTCACTTAGTATTTCTGCACCATCATCGTATTTGTAACTTAATAAATCAAAATAGTTTAACATTGGTGTTTCTAGTGGTAAATAACCACTCTTTTCAAAATTACGACGTAATACTGCCATAATTCTATTTCTAATCTGCATATCTTCTGGCATAAAGTCAAAAGTGCCTTTAACATTCATTAATTTCATATTATTTCCTCTTTCTCTTATTTATTTTTTTTATTTTATTATTTTAGTTCAACAAGAGAAAGTGAATGCCGAAAAATACTAGATTTCATTACAACCATTCCTTTCTTTAATAATAATCTATTCTACTACAAAAACTATTTTATGTCAAAAAAACTAGTACTTAGTACTAGTCTTTAATTTATTTAGCTTCTTCTTGAGCTCTTGTTTCACGAATAACTGTTACTTTAATAGTTCCAGGATATTGCATTTCACTTTCAATCTTATCTTTAATGTCTCTTGCAATCTTGTAACTACCTAAATCATCTACTTCATCAGGTTTTACAATAACACGTAATTCACGTCCAGCTTGTACAGCAAATGTCTTATCAACACCATCAATATCTGTAGCAATCTTTTCTAATTGTTCAAGACGTTTAATATAATTTTCTAATGAATCGTTTCTTGCTCCAGGACGACTTGCAGATAATGCATCAGCAATAGCAACTATTACACTAATAACGCTAGTTGCTTCAGTATCACCATGATGTGATGCAATAGCATTAATTACTACTTCACCCTCATGATACTTCTTAGCTAAGTCTACACCAATATCAACATGGCTTCCTTCAATTTCATGATCAATTGCTTTACCAATATCATGAAGTAAACCAGCTCTTTTAGCTAGAGCAACGTTTTCTCCTAATTCACCAGCAATAACACCAGATAAATGTCCTACTTCAATTGAATGAACTAATGCATTTTGACCATAACTTGTTCTAAAATGCAATTTACCAATCATTTCAATTAATGCTGGGTCAATCTTAGTTATACCAAGTTCAAATAAAGCATTATTACCATATTCAATGATTTTTTCATTCATTTCTTTAGCAGTTTTATCATATAATTCTTCAATTCTTGTTGGATGAATTCTACCATCTTTAATTAAAGTTTCAAGAGTAACACGAGCTATTTCACGACGTAGTGGATCAAAACTTGATAGTACTACAGCTTCTGGAGTATCATCAATAATTAAATCTACTCCAGTGATAGCTTCGATAGTTCTAATGTTTCTACCTTCACGACCAATGATTCTTCCTTTCATTTCTTCATTAGGAAGAGCAACTACTGTAACTGTTTCTTGGTTAGCTACATCAGATGCATATTTTTGCATTGAACTAACTAATAGTTCTCTTGCTTTTTTATCACATTCAAGTTTAGCTTCTGTTTCTCTGTCTTTAATATAACTAGTTATTTCTTTAGTCATGGTTTCTTTTACTTTTTCCATAACTTTAGCTTTTGCTTCTTCTTTGGTGATTCCTGAAATCTCATTTAAGATTTTTATTTGTTCTTGTTTGATTTCTTCCACTTTTGCTTTTTCTTCATTGATAGCTTGTTGTTTTGATAACAATTTAGCTTCACGTTCATCTAAAGATTCATCACGTTTTTGTATTAATGCATCACGTTTATCTATATTTTCCTCTCTTTGGGATAAACGAGCCTCAGCGTCTTTAATTTCTTGCTTACGATCTCTAACTTCTTTTTCAGCATCCATTTTTAGACGATGAATTTCTTCTTTTGCTTCTAAAATAGTATCACGTTTATTTTTTTCAGCTTCTTTACGAGCTTTTTCAAGTATAGAATCTGCTTTTCTATTTGCATTACTACCTTTGAAATAATTGATTAAAAACATGATAACTATACCGACAATTATTCCACCAACGGAAAGCAAAATGGAAAGTAGTGTTTTATCCATTTCTCTCCTTCTAGTATTTTTCTAATCTATTAGCAATCCCCATAATACCATGGTTCAGCACTATGTCTATAAACAAATAATATAAAACATAACATCTATACTTATTTTAAAGTCTAATCAATTTTCTGTCAATTACTTTGTGAATTAATTTACAAAATCATATTTTTTTATAAAATAAGTAGAAAAAAATATTATAGTATAGTATAATTTAATAAGGTGATTATGTGAATTATCCAAGTGGAGTTAAAAAGACTTTTATAAATAATAAACCAACTAGAGAATATAAGAATCTTGGTATGAATTTAGAAAATGATCTTAATAATACCAATAATTATTATATTGATAAGAAAATAGCTTATATTTATAAAAAGCCTACACCAATTAAGTTAGTTAAAGTTGATTATAAAAAAGGCAAAATAGAAGAAGCTTATTTTGAAAAACCATCAACTACTGATTATAATGGGATATATCATGGTAGATATATTGATTTTGAAGCTAAAGAAACCACTAATAAAACTGGTTTCCCACTAAATAATATTCATAAACATCAAATAGAACATATTAGAAATATTAATAAAGAAAATGGTATATGTTTTTTAATAGTTCGTTTTACGAAATTAAATAAAACTTATTTATTAATGGCAAATGATTTTATAAACTTTATTGATAATAATAAAAAGTCAACTATTCCAATTAGTTATTTTGAGGAATATGGATACCTAATAAAAGATAAATATTATCCTAGAGTTGATTATTTAGAAATAATAGATAAATTGGAGGTATAAATGAGTAAAGAAACAAAAGAAAGAAAAAACAGAAGACAACAACACAAAGTACCTGTTAAACACTTTGATGATAAAAAGAAAGTATCATACAAAGTAAATAGATCTAGTGTTGTACCTAAAGGTGAAACTAAATTAAGAATTAGACCTGGTTTTATGAGTTTATTAGTTTGTTTAGGATTATTGGGAGTATTCTTCTTAATTGGATACTTACTATTTGGAGGATTAATTGGTGGTGCTGTAATAGCTGCTGGATTCCTATTTGTATGGCTAATTGGTAGAATTCTTGATAAACCAAAGACTAAGAGTAAGAAAAGAATAGTTTTAAAGATTATCATAATACTAGTTCTTTTAGGAATAATAGTTGCACTACTTGCTGGTTGTTGGTTTATCTATTATGTCGTTAAAAACGCACCTGATTTTAAGCAAGAGTTATTAAAAGAAAAAGAATCTACTATAATGTATGATAGTCAAGGAAGAGAATATGCTAAATTAGGACTAGAGTTACGTGAAAATATTGAATATGATCAATTATCTGAATCATTTGTTGATGCATTAATTGCTACTGAGGATTCAAGATTCTTCCAACATAATGGATTTGACTTAATGCGTTTCGTTAAAGCTGCACTTGGTCAAGCTGTTGGTCAAGGAGATTCTGGTGGTGGTTCAACATTAACCATGCAGTTATCTAAAAATACATTCACTAGTAAAGATGCAACAGGATTTAAAGGTATAGTACGTAAGTTTACAGATATTTATATCTCTATTTTCCAAATTGAAAAGAATTATACTAAAGAGCAAATAATTGAGTTTTATGCTAACAATCATAACTTAAGTGGAACAATATATGGTGTACAAGAAGCTAGTCGTTATTTCTTTAATAAAGAAGCTAAAGATTTAACTATTACAGAAGCAGCTATTATTGTTGGTATGTATCAGGCTCCAACATCATATAACCCATTTAATAAACCACAAGCAGCAGAAAAACGTCGTAATACAGTTTTATATCTAATGGAAAGACATGGATATATTACTGCTGAAGAAAGAAAGATTGCTGCTAGTATTCCAATTGAAAGTTTATTAACTGATACAGCTAAACCAGTTAATGAATATCAAGGATATATTGATTTAGTATGTAATGAAGTAATGAATAGATATGGTGTTGATCCATATACTACGCCAATGCTTGTATACACAAATATGATTAGATCAAGTCAAGATGGTATTAATAAAATATATGCTGGAAAAACATCTTACAAGTGGAAAGATTCTGATATGCAAGCTGGTATTGCAGCAGTTGATTCTACAAATGGTAAGATAATTGCTATTGGAGCAGGAAGAAATAGAAGTGGTGCTAAAAGCTTTAGTTATGCAACATTCGATGAAAAGAGTCAAAGACAAATTGGTTCTACAGCTAAACCACTATTCGATTATGGACCTGGTATAGAATATAATAACTGGTCAACATATCAATTGTTTGATGATAAACCATATACATATTCAAATGGTAAACCAATTCATAACGTTGATAATGCTTATAAGGGAATAATTACTTTAAGAACTGCCCTATCTAATTCAAGAAATATTCCAGCCCTTAAAGCTTTCCAACAAGTTGATAATAAAAAGATTGTTGACTTTGTAACATCAGTTGGTATTACACCAGAGATTAGTAATGGAACAATTCACGAAGCTCATGCTATTGGAGCATTTACTGGTTCTAACCCACTATCAATGGCTGGAGCTTATCAGGTATTTAGTAACGGTGGATATTATTATGAACCTTATTCAGTAAATAAAATAGTATTCCGTGAAGATAATAAAACACTTGAATACTCTTCACCAAAAGTTAAAGTATTAAGTGATTCAACAGCTTATATGATTACTGATGTACTTAAAGGAGTATTAAATTTAAGTTATTCATCTCGTAAAGTTAAATCTGATTTACCAAATGATAAAATAGCTGCTAAAACTGGTACAACCAATGTTGATTCAGCAACAATTAGAAAACGTGGATTATCTAGTAGTACAGTTCGTGACTTCTGGATTATAGGTTATACACATAATGTAGTTATTGGTGTTTGGGTAGGATATGCAAAACTAGATAAGAAACATTACTTACACTTCTCTTATGATGGTAATCGAAGATTCCAATTATTAAGTCAAGCTGGTAAAGTATGTTTCAAACATGATGGTAAAGATTTCAAACGACCAAGTTCAGTCGTATCGGTTACAGTAGAAAAAGGATCTAATCCAGCTAAACTACCAAGTAGTAGTACACCAAGCGATCAATTAATTACCGAGTTATGGAAGAAAGGTACAGAGCCAACTGAAGTATCAACAAAATACTTAGCTGTTGGAACTCCTGGTAATCTTTCAGTTGCTGATGGTGGTACATATGCAACATTTAGTTGGTCTGGTGTAGCTGATCCTGGTTATGTTGAAAATGGTGTATTTGGTTATTATGTATACTTCAATGGTGAGAAATTATACTTCACACAAAATACAAGTTATACATTCAGTAATATGTCTTCATATTATGGAACATATGGAGTAAGAGCTGGATATAAAGATACTAATGATTCAATTAGTGATTTAGCTACTTATACATATAAAGAAAAAGTATATAAACTAACAGCTGACCCTTCAAGTAAAACATATTACGTTGGTGAAGAAATTAGTCATACACTTTATGATGGTTCTATTGTTAAAGTATATACAGATAATGTTGATATAACAACATATGCAAGAATAAATAATATTAAAATTACTGATAAGAATGGTAATCAAGTAACATATATTTCAAGTGGTAGTCCTAATACTTATAAAGTTACTTATAGTGTTTCTCATGGTACTTATTCAGGTACAGTATCTAATACAATTATTGTAAAAGAAAAACCTGCACCTACACCTGAGTCAACACCTCAGTCAACTCCACAGACAACACCACATGAATCAACTGATAATAATGGATAAAAAAAAGTGATTAACAAATCACTTTTTTATTATTCCATTTTGTTTTAATAAATCTACCAATCCTCTATAACCAAGATTACCAGAGATTGAAACTACTTCTTCACCATTTTTAGTAATAACTGTTGTTGGTGTTAAAATACTAGGATTACCATTAATATAATTATCTACTGTTGCACTATACATATCATGTATTTCCATATACTCTTCATAACTTAATTCATTAATATTTAAGTTATAAACAACTAAATTATTATCATCACAAACATAGTTAACATATGGTTTATAATCATTACAATGTGTACATGTTGGTGATGTTAATAAAATAATACTATATTCATCTTTACTAATTAACTCACTATATTTTTCATAATTAATATCAACTATATGATTATCTATCTTTTTATTATTAAGAAGCATAATCACAAGTGAAGCTATCAAAAATATAATACCAATAGAAATAATAATGTTAACTAGTTTGTAATTGTTCTTTTTCTTTTTTCTATTTCTCATACTTACCTCATTATTTAATAAATAAATCAATTAATAATCTAATTATTGCAATAATCTTATTAATTATTACTAGAATAATACTTTCTTCAGATTCTGTTTTATTTTCTTCTTTTTCTTCCCCTAAAACTATTTCTTCCCATATTCCTAGGTTATTTGCTTTAGCTCTTTCTTCTGCTTGTCTTAATTCATCTACATGAGCATAATCACCATAAATATAAGCTACTTTGGCATAACCACGTTCTACTAATCCTTTTTCTAGTAATACACCATCTACATGTACAAAAGCAAGGACTCTACCATATTTATCTTCTCTATCACTATTACTATCATATTCAAGATAAATCTCATTAGCATTTTTAAGGGCATTACAAGTATAATCACGAGCTTCCTTACTATATGGTTCATTCTTATCAACTTCAGGTGTATCAATAGCTAAAAATCTTACTTTCTTTTCAACACCTTTTATTAAGAATCTAGCCGTATCACCATCACTACATTTATAAACACTTACTTTTTCCATTTCATTAACTGGTTTAATATAACAAGCAGGTATTTCTGTTTCTTTTGAAACACTAACCCATTTATCATCTTTCTTAGATACTTCGTGCCAATGCAAAGGATTTCCATGATTACCATAGTATTTACCATTACATTCAATAATACTATTTTGTTTTATTGGACCAGAGCTAGCAAATACATTATATGTAAAAAGAATAATTAATATAAATACTAACTTAACTACTTTTTTCATAATTCACCAAAATTATTATACTATAAAAAAGAAAAAAGAAAAATAATTTTATATTTTATTAAATTACCAATGAATCATAAATATCTAAATTAATTTAAAAAAAAGATTGACATTAATAATATTTTTGATATACTTATATATGTCTACTTTTTGCGGATGTAGTTTAGTGGTAGAACTTCAGCCTTCCAAGCTGACCATGTGGGTTCGATTCCCATCATCCGCTCCATTTGTAAAAATCGTCGGAACAACCGATGTTGAGATAAAGCTTAATTAGAAATAATTAAGTTTTTTTGTGTCTAAGAAAGGTTGTGATGATATGTTAAATATTATTAAAGAAAAACTTGATTTAAGCCCTGATTTAAAGAAAAAGATTGATTGGGCTAAGAATTATACTTCTACTCCTATTAAACTTGAGAAAGGTCATTTAATTAGATTAGAACCATCTAATCTTGCTTATGTAGATCCACATAAAGTTATTATTAACGATTATACTTTCTTGTTCTTCAATGGTGTTGATACTTTCTATATTAATAATCTAAATGATAAGCACAATTTATCTGAACTTGAAAAATACTTTAAACTAGCTAAATGTTCTTAATACTATTCCCTCAATAAGGAATTGACAAAATTTCAAAAAGTGATATTATAAATAACCAATGAAAGAGGTAACTCTAGAAATGGAGGTACATCTATGAAAATAAAACACAATATATCGAATATTTATAATAATGATTTAAATGAGGAGTCAGTAGTATTTAGACTTTACTAGATACTACCCGCTCCTCTTTTTTAGTAATAAGGAGGTTTAAATGGAAGAAGAAAGAAAAGTTGCAGGTATTTATATTCGTGTATCAACTGAAGATCAAGCTCGTGAAGGATTTAGTTTAGGAGAACAAGAAGAAAAATTAAAACAATTATGTGATTATAAAGGTTATGAAGTATATAAAGTATATTGTGATGCTGGTATTAGTGCTAAAGATATGGAACATAGACCAAAGTTTCAAGAAATGTTAAAAGATATGAAAGATGGCAAAATCAATTATATCGTTGCTTATAAACTTGATAGAGTTACTCGTTCAGTTAGAGATTTAGAAGAACTAATTTCACAACTAGAAAAATATAATACTTATTTAGTATGTGATAGAGATGATGTTAATACTTCTACTGCTAATGGTAGATTCTTTGTAAGAATGCTTACTGTCTTATCACAACTAGAAATTGAAATCGTATCAGAAAGAACAAAGTTCGGTTTAAATGGTGCTATTAAGTCTGGTCATTTACCTGGACAAGTAGCTTTAGGATTTAAAAAAGATGGAAACAGAAAAACAATAATAGATCCAGCTACTGCTCCTATCATTAAAAGAGTATTTGATTTATATTTACAAGGTAAAACATTCTTACAAATATCTAATATATTTAATGGAGAAAAAGTATTAAATAAGAATTGGAAAGATACTCATATTGAAAGAATAATAAATAATCGTTTATACATGGGAGATTATGAAATGTATAAAAGACTTAAAGAATGGAAAAATGTTGAACCAGTTATTTATATGAATGTTGTTGATCCAATTATACCAAGATATATTTGGGAAGAATGCCAAACACAAAAGATTATTAATCAAAGAACCTATACTAGAGATAGAGTCTATACTTTCTTTCAAAAACTTAAATGTCCTAAATGTGGCAAGATAATGAAATGCAAAGGCTCTGGTGGAAAAAGAAGAAAATATGTTTATTATAATTGTGAAGATTGTCATGAGAATATTAGAGAGTCTTATGTTGAAGAAGAATTTGAAAAGATTGTTGGTCAATTACTAAGATTTGATAATGAGTATAATGAACTATTCTTACCATTATTTGCTGATAAAGAAAAACAAGTTGATAAATCTGATATTGAAAGAGAGATTATTAATTTAACTAAACAAAAAGAAAGAATTAAAAAAGCTTATATGTCTGAAGTTGTTGAACTTGATGACTTTAAAGAAGATTTAAAAGTGATAAATGAAAAACTAGATATATTAACTAAACAATTAGAAAAAGAACAAGAACTAAAAAATAGAAATAGATTCACTCCAGAGAAAGTTATGGCTGATAGAGATTTACAAAGAATATTTATGCAAAACGGAAATGATGTTTCAATGTTCTTAACTCAGTGGCAAACAATGACTAAAGAAGATAAACAAGAATTTATAGCAAGATATATTGAATCACTTACTTTTGAAAAAGATGATAGATATCCAAATGGGATACATTTAATTGATATAAAATTAAAATCATTATTTACTGAAAAAGTTAGTCGTTTATCTGAACTTGGTTTATCACAAGTTCCAATAGAATTTATTTCAAATAATAAATCAGTAATGCTTAATGTTAGTTATCCATTAAAAGAATCACAAGTAAAAGATTATATGAAAGAGTTTAAAGATATAGATGGTGTTAAATTGCATATTCACCCAACATTTGAATTTAGTTTAGAAGATATGCCTGAAGAAATATTTTTCGACCTAGAAAAAGATGAAAAAGTTTTAAAGTTAATTCCTATTATTAAAGATATAGACAATCCTGAAAACTTATCAAATAAGTTTAAGTTAGGAATTGTTACTTCGTTTGTAAAGACTACTAAAGAGGATTCTAAGGAGTAATCCTTAGTCCACGAAATCTTGTATGGAGAATCCGTACAAGATATCTAGGGGGTTATATATCTTGGATGACCATGATATGGGATATACTAACCCACACTAAAAAGGAGGAATTATATGGCTGAATTACCTTATTCATTTCATCTTGGAAGTAATAAAAATAGAAAAGCATCAGCAAGAAGTAATGCTAGAAATAATGTAAGTGGTTCTTCTTCTCTAGCTAATAATGGAATACAAAACTATCAACAATTATCAAAAGTCAATAATCATGATTTTAGAAAATATGAAAATGATAATGATTATATTTATCAATTAAAAGGAACTAATGATATTGTTTATGATGTTAAAGAATTTTATAAAACTGAATTTGAAGAAGCTAGACTTGAATATAATAATAAACAATCTAGACCTAGTAGAAGAATTGATGATTATTTTGAATATGTTAATAAAGATGAAAAAAGAGATCTTGCTTGTGAGATTATAATTGAACTTGGAAATAAAGAATATTGGGATTCAAAAGATTTTGAATTTAAAAGAGAAATGGTTAATGTATATGAAGAACATCTACATGATTTAGAAAGACTTGTTCCAGAGTTTAAAATAACAAATGCAGTTGTTCATTTAGATGAAACTTCTCCTCATATGCATATAGTTGGAGTTCCAGTTAAAGATGGTTGTAAAACTGGTTTATCAAAACAAGTAAATAAATCATCAGTATTTACTAAAGAAAGACTTGAACATATACAAAATGTTATGAGAGAAAAATGTATTGATACTTTTAATAAATACTTTGAAAAAGAAAATGCTACTCTTAAAACTAAAGAAAAAGGAAGAAACAAAGATATCCATGTTAAAGATATGGTTAATTATCAAGAATTAAAAAAAGAGTTAGAAATTAATAAAAGAAGTATTGATAAAAATAATGATAAGATAAAATCGATAAACAACTCTTCAAAAGAGTTGAAAGATTTATTATCTGGTTTAGAAGAATCTAGACTTGGTGGTTATAAACTTAATAATAAACAAAAAGAAAGATTGCAAGATTTGATTAAAGATGTTGAATCTATAACTGATTATTTTGATAATTATAAAAATATAATTAATAATATATCTTCAATTAATGATAATTTAAAATATCAAAAAGATAGAAATAACAAAGTTGAAAACGATAATAATAAACTTATTAAAGAAAATCAAAAACTAAAAATGAAGAATACTGAATTAAAGGAAGATAGAGATTTTGTTCATGCGGTTATGGATAAAAGAATGGATGAAAGAAAAGATTTTATAACTTATTTATGCAAAAATGCCAATAGCAAAGATCCAACTACATCTAGATTTTTTAGACAAGTTGTTAATGACATGAATAGTAAAAACTTAATAACTGATAAAGAACATAGAGTTATATTTAATCCACCTAGAACAATTAACAAGTCAGAAATAAATAAAGCACTTAGTTCTATCAATAGACAAATGGATGAAGCTGCTGAAGAATTTTATCAAACAAACAAAAACGACTATGAATTATAGTCGTTCTTTCATATTCTACATTTTTATATCTTTTACTCTTTCTAAAGTATATTCTTTTATCTCTGTATTTTTAAGTCCTAAATTTAATAATTTACCATCTTCTGGAATACCATTAAAGTAAACATAGAATGCTTTTGATACTCCACTATGTGCAACAATTAAAACACTTTCATAATCTTTAGTTTTTAATTCGTCTAAAAATTCTTTTATTCTATTGCATAAGTCAGGAATTCTTTCTTCAGTACCATATCTAGTTTCGGTATAATAATCCCAATAATCATCTCTATCTGTTACATCAACTGATTTACCTTCTAATGAGCCATGTTTTCTTTCAACTAATCTTTCATCAGTTATAATTTGTTTTTCATTAGCATTAATTATTTGGGCAGTATGAAGTGCTCTTATAAGAGGCGAAGATATAACTATATCATAATCTATGTCTTTTATTTTTTCTCTTAAATCTTCAGCTTGTTTAATTCCAGTTTCATTTATATCTTCATTTACAAAATTATATCTTCCAACAACATTGGATTCACATTGACCATGTCTTACTAAATATATTTTCATAATCTCCCTCACAATATTTTATTTATTAATTCATTTAATTCTGGTATTTTATAAATTCTATGGTATCCATCAAAGTGATTATAATATTGTAAATAAATACCTTCAGAATTTGTATCAGCAATGAATCTATCAAATTTTTCTCTGTTATTATCATTTTCATCAGAATATAAACAATACTTAATTGAATTCATATTTTTAACAAAGTCTAATGCATCTTGTTTAACATAAGATTGTTTTTTAACTTCAACTATGTAATCAGTTCTAGTTTCAGGATATTCGTAAACAGCTCCAGGAGCTACCGAAATATAAGCTTTAGGAACATAATTATGTTCTTTACAAAATCTAACGAAATATGCATTACCAATTGAATGAGCAATTACTATTGTGTTTTCATTTAATTGTTTCTTATCTAAATAGAAACTTAAAATCTCATCAAATTTTTCATATTTAGATTCAGCCCTAATAGGAAACTCTGGAAGAACAACATCTATATCTTTAGCACCAAATTCTTCTTTTACATTTTGCCCCCACATTTTTAATGTATCTCCATTTAAAGAATGTAATATAAATATATTTGGAACATTAATCTTTTTAGCTGTTTCTAATTCTAATATATCTAGGAATTCTTGATTCATAGCAGCTGCATGAAATCCTGGTACACTTTTAATTTTAGCACCAGCCATTTGACATAAGAATAATCCAGGTTCATAATCCCATGGTTTGTCACTTCTAAACACAGCTCCATGAATTCTACCAGCAGCAGTAAAAGCAAGAGAAACACATAAACCACCAAAATTTCTTCTATTAGAAGAATATTTTCTCATTCTTTGCATACTTGGTAAGCTATTATTTCCATCAATTGCATATAAAGCATTTTTAATTGGAACTTCATTAATATTAATTTTTTCATTGTTAAGGTAAGCACCAGTTTCATCGGCATAATATAATTCATTTATTCTTGGTAAACTAATAACACTTGCAACTGGTTTACCATCTTTTCTCATACAAACTTGTATTCCCCATAGTGGTAAATTGTTTGCAAAATTAATTGTTCCATCTATTGGATCTATAGTAAAGCAATTATCTGTCAATTCATTCTCGCTATTAAATTCCTCACTAACAATTGAAAACTCTGGATAATCTTTCTTAATATTATCGATAATAAATTTTTCTATTTCGTAATCAAAGTTAGTTACTAAATCTCCTTTATCATCTTTGGCTTTTACATGCATATCATCTGTTATTAATAAACTAGCTTCTTTTACAAGATTAATTAAAAATTCTAAATCTTTACTCATAATATTCTCCTCGTATTCAATAATATATATATTTTATACCACATAATAATTATAAAGTAAATAATTTAGTAATAATTTTGAAAAGGAGCGTCAAACTGACGCTCCTTTCCTTACTCAATTAATTCACCCTCTCCCAAAATTGAGACCTTAAGCTTAAC
>JAEEGJ010015062.1_pt1 | contig 18153 bp, 11 predicted proteins | sample 8958761 | NCBI WGS metagenome assembly JAEEGJ01 (sample SAMN16246546, study PRJNA631951) | gut metagenome | biome: gut microbiome; feature: rumen; material: RS-attached | host: Bos | place: Iran: Karaj | collected 2018-10
CCGACGACTTGACCGACCCCGCTCCCGCTACCACTTTCGCCCACTTGGATGCACAGACCGTGTTGAGCCGTAAGATTTCGGAGCTTGGTATCTATCCCGCTGTCGACCCGCTGGATTCCACCTCCCGAATCCTCAGCCCCGATGTGGTAGGCGAAGAGCACTACAACACCGCCCAGAAGGTGAAGCAGATTCTGCAACGCTACAACGAGCTGCAGGACATTATCGCCATCCTCGGTATGGAGGAATTGGGCGAACAGGACAAGCTGGTCGTGTCACGTGCACGTCGTGTGCAGCGTTTCATCTCGCAGCCTTTCCACGTGGCTGAAGCCTTCACTGGCTTGCCTGGCAAGTTTGTGAACATCGAGGATACCATCAAAGGCTTCAACATGATTCTCAACGGCGAAGTAGACTATCTGCCTGAACAGGCATTCCTGCTCGTCGGTACAATTGAAGAGGCTATCGAGAAAGGTGAGAAGATTCTGGCCGAAACAAAATAATGCTCTGCCACTATGAAAGTGAAAATCACAAAACCCGACTCGATAGTTTTCGAAGGTGAGGCCAAATTGTTGCAATTGCCCGGCACCGGTGGATTGTTCGAGATTCTGCAGAATCATGCCCCCATTATCTCCTCCCTCGGTAAAGGCACCCTACGTCTTATCACCGACAGCGACGAAACAAAGATGTTCGACATCCGAGGCGGTGTAGTCAAAGGGCAACAGAACGACATCCTGATTTTGGTACAATAGCGCAACACTCGACAATGGAACCCATCCTTATCGAAGATGTGCTGTTGAACGAGAAGAGTACCAATATACTGATAGAAAACAGTATGATAACCGGCATTGGAACACAGATTCCGATGCCGGTTAATGCTATCAGAATAGACGGCAGAGGCAAAGCAGCCTTTCCCTCTTTTGCCAACATGCACACCCACGCCGCCATGACCCTGCTGAAAGGGCTGGGCAGCGACCTGCCCTTGCAGCAATGGCTGAACGAAAGCATCTGGCCAGCCGAGAAGCACCTCGACGGCGAGGCTGTGTATTGGGGCGTGAAACTGGCCTGCCTCGAAATGATAAAGAGCGGCACCACCCTCTTCAACGACATGTATTTCCACCTCCCCCATGCCGCGAAAGCCGTGGCGGAAATGGGCATCCGCGGCATCCTTGGCATCAATGTGTTCGGCGACGGCGACGAGCTTACTGATGACTCTTTCCGTCAACTGCGCGACCAAGTGGAAGGAGCCAGCGACCTGCTGAAAATCAGCATCGCACCCCACTCCGTCTACACCGTCAGCGAGAAAGGACTGATGCACTGCGCCGAGATGAGCCACCGGTACGGGACAATCTACCAGATACACATGTCGGAGACAGAGCGGGAGGTGCAGGAGTGCCTTTCCACCCATAATTGCCGTCCCTACGAGCTGCTGGAGCGGACAGGAGTGCTGGAGCTAACCAAGAACCGACTGGTGGGCGCACACAGCCTGTATTTGAGCCGTGAAGAGATAGACCTGATGGCTCGCCACCACGTAACAGCGACACACAATCCTGCCTCCAACCTGAAACTGGGTTCCGGCTACCGTTTCTTATATAGCGAATTACGGGAGGCAGGGGTGAACGTCACCCTCGGCACCGACGGCAGTGCCAGCAGCAATAACTTAGACATGATTGAGGCCGCACGCCTCATGTCGTACCTGCAGAAAGGGGTACGGCAAGACCCCACCGTGCTTCCCACCTCCGAGCTGATGCAGGTGGTCTCGGAGAACGGCTTCAAGGCTGCCGGAATCAATGCCGGGAGAATTGAGACAGGGAAAGTGGCCGACCTGATTCTTGTTGACTTGGAGAACCTGGCCTTCGTTCCCATGCACGACACTCTCTCAGGCCTGTTCTACGCCGCACACGGCGATGCCATGGACACCGTCATCTGCAATGGCCGCATCGTGATGCACAACCGCCATGTGGAAGGCGAAGAGGAGATACGCACCCAAGCCTTCCGACATGCACGGAAACTACGCCCTTGAGAATCCATCTTTCATTGTTGCCCCCAAATCTTGTATCAGACTCCTCCTTTTTCAAGAAAAAGAGTTAAATAAAGTTAAATATAAGGATAAGGGGGTATCCAAAACGCACCTTTTGACTCTATATAAAAAGACATCTTCGCAACTGCGGAAAAAGTGCTGTCTATTATTAACGTCAAAAAAACTGTATCATGAAACACAAAGACCCCCACAAATTGAAAAGCACCACCCTGCTGGTGTTCTGCATGTTATTCTCCCTCCACGCCTTCTCCCAACACTTCGACTGGGTAAAGTCCTATTCGGGCAATAGTCGCCCAGATTATCCCTATAACCACATCGTCGGTTCTGTGACCGACTCGCACGGCAACCTCTATGTCGCAGGGCAGTTCGGCAATGGTGCAACTATTGACGGGCAAGACTTGCTGCCAATTACGCCTCATGGACCTCAATGTGACAATATTAATGGCGCCATTGTCAAGTTTTCTCCCGAAGGTCAGATTCTGTGGAAGAAAGTTATTCATGCAAATGATGGGATGCCTGGTGATCTCTCGGAGATGCTTATCGTTGGTGATACAGCATTATATGTGGCATCTAACGTCTATATCCCATACAGAGATGGTCAGTATATTTATTTCTACGATACGCTGATAACCAAGGATAATGCATCATACATGATGCCGTTGGACAGTTGCGCTTCTTCCGTCGCGACGGCATTCTCCATCATGGATTTGGATGGCAACTTCTTGGAACACCATTTTTTGCAAGTCGCTTGGATTGATAGTGCCGGAAGAGTCATAACCTTGGACAGACTAAATGGAAATCCAGAATCATCCAGACGTATTGAAAACCTTAATTTCTTAGCAAATCCATTTTGTGTGGACAGTGATGGGAATATTTACATTGGGCAGGTTCCGACGGATATTATTTCAATCCCTGACACTCCAGGTTCCAACGATTGGCAATGGTGGTCTATTGAGAACGGAAAGCTGTCAGGCGTGTTAATCATGGTGGACGGGCATTCCCGTTTCACGTTTTATCCAGAGAATCGGCCTTCAGTGTCGAATTATCGGATATTGAAATTCTCTCCACATTTTGACAATTTGATTCAATATCAGTATGTTTTCGCTGACACTCCGTTTTGGGATGACGATGTGCCAACCGCAGGGAGACTGTTGATGGACTCTGATAACAACATATATCTCTGCAATACGGTCGTTAACGGCATCAGAATGGGTAGTGGCAGAGTTTCGCTCAATGGTGCGTCGGACATGGCATTGGAGGGTAAGGAAGGATATATCGGGTTTTTGATAAAGTATAACAGCCATTTAGAACCGCAATACATTCGGCAGATTGACTATCAAAACACCCCAACCTATGGCTATTCTACTGACAACTATTGGTTTCATAGTATGGCTATTGATGAGGATTCAAACTCCTTGTTTGTCATTGCCTCTGTCGATAATTTTGAACCTACGGATTCGATGTTTGTCGAAGGTGTGCAATTGGATGCTAATAATAAGGCACTATTTTTGCGATTCGACAAAAACACGGGACGCTACCTCTCCTATGGCATTGTTCCTTCCAACAAACGTTCTACTTTCCGTGGAAAAACCAAACAAACCAATGTTGTTTGCAAAAACAACCGTGTATTTGCATTGCCAGCTTTTATTAATAATATCCAGTGGCAGAATAATGAAATCAATATCGAACAAAACAAATGCGGAAAAGGATTGTACATTTGGGATTATGCTGGAAATTCACTCCAATACATTGATTTTAACTCAATAACATCATATTGTGAATCAAATGCTGCACTTGTGCTGCACGACAGTATTTTATATATTTGCGGCTACTCTACATCCAACATCTCTCTAGGTGATACTACTTTAATGACATCTGGCACTTCTATGGCATACGTCTCAAAGTATGTTGACACTTCGTTTATGACCCCTTATATCTCGCCTCGTGACACGGGCGACGTGCGTATCAGGGTGGTGGGTGACGAGGAGTCATGGGTGGCATACCCCAACCCCTTTAGGCAGAAGGTAAACATTCAAGTTGAAAGTGGAGTGTTGAAAGTTGAAAGTGGTGTCGCAAAGGCGTGGCTCACCGACATGCAAGGCCGCCGCGAGGAAGTCCGCCTCACCCCCGCAGGCAACGGCAAATACACTTTAGACCTCACCTCCCGCGGCTCTGCCCGGACCTCCACTGGAGGTCCTCTTCTCCTCACCCTCACCACCGCCACCGGCAAGACCCACACTTTCCGCCTGCTGAAACAGAGCGACATCTTCAGCCGATAATATGCGTTATATTACACTAAATCTCATTGTTTTTTACCACTTTTGGCATCATTTCAGATATGATTTGCTCCCTCAAGAAATACGGAAATGCACCGATAGCGGCTCCGTTAATTAAAAAAAATAATGGTTACGGAAGTGGTATCAAATATTTTTCGTATCTTTGCACCGTTTTTCAAAATGACAAATGAGATGGAATATTCGACAACAATCATCGGAAGGAGGCACGAACAGGATTTAATCCGGGAGTATTACGAGAGTCCTAAGGCAGAGTTGGTGGCGGTCTATGGTCGTCGCCGTGTGGGAAAGACATTCCTTGTCAGGGAGTGCTTTAACGGGCAATTTGACTTCAGTTTCACAGGGTTGTTTGAAACGCCAAGGAGTACCCAGCTATCGTTGTTTAAGAAGGAATTGGAACGTTATTCTGGCAAGAAACAGAAAAAGCCCAAAGACTGGTATGAGGCTTTCGATGCTTTGCGCGAATACCTCGATTCTCTGCACAAAGAGCGCATTGTGGTTTTCCTCGACGAACTGCCGTGGATGGACACCCCGAAATCAGGTTTCATGTCGGCATTCAGCTATTTCTGGAATAGTTGGGCATCGACCCAGACAGGAATGAAACTCTTTGTCTGCGGTTCTGCCACCACATGGATGTTGTCGAAACTGATAGGGGACAAGGGGGGCATGCATGGACGTGTGAACCGCCAGATATATTTACGCCCTTTCACCCTCGGTGAGACTGAGATGTTTCTCAGAAGCAAAGGAATTGACTGGGGAAAGTATCAGATTGTGGAAACATATATGACAATGGGGGGGATACCCTACTATCTTGACATGTTAGAACGCAACCTCACTCTGAACGAGAACATTGACCAATTGTTCTTTTGCGAAGGAGCCGTTTTGCGCACAGAATATGACTTTATCTTCCGGTCGCTGTTTAAAGACTCCAAGACTTACCGTTCCGTAGTGGAACTACTTGCCAACAATGCCTCGGGCATGAGTCGGAAGGAGATACAGGCATCGCTGAAAATCGGTGAAGGCGGACTGCTGACCGAGGTGCTTGACAACCTGTGCAAATGCGACTTCGTCAGGAACTATAATTCCTTCGGCAAAAAGGAACGCGGACAACTATATCAGTTGACAGACCTTTTCTCATTATTCTATCTTCATTTTGTGGACAGGATGAATGGTCAAGATGAGCATTTTTGGAACAATATGCAGGACAATCCCCGTCGCTACTCGTGGCAGGGACATGCGTTTGAGATGGTCTGTCTGCATCATATTCCACAGATTAAGCAGAAGCTGGGTATCTCTGGAGTCCTCAGCAATGTGTGCACATGGTCATGCAAATCATTTGTCGACAACGATGGTACCCAGCACAGAGGAACCCAGATAGACCTCATTATTGACCGAAACGACGAGACCATGAACCTATGCGAAGCAAAGTTTTCGACAACCCCCTATACCATTACACAGGACTATGCGGAACGGCTGAATGCCCGCAAAGAGACATTCCGCGCCCTCACAGGAACACGCAAGTCACTTCACACCACCTTGATAACGACCTATGGCGTGAAACGGAACAACTACTCCGAATTCATTCAGAGAGAAGTCACGATGGATGACCTATTTGCCCAATAAACATACAAACAAAAACCTAAAACAATGAAAAAAGTAATATTCTTTGCCATCTTAATTCTCAATTTTCAATTTTCAATTCTCAATTCATTAAGGGCTCAGGGCTTCGAGTGGGTACGCACCTACACGGGAGAGGAGGTCACCTCCGGAGTGACGACGAACCAGCTGATAGGCTCTTGCGTGGACTCGGCGGGCAACCTCTACATCCTCGGCGAGTTCTCTCCGCAGGCTCAGTTGTGCGGTACTAATTTGCTACCATTCGAGGTCATCGAAACCAGCCGTCCAAGATGGCAGGGTGTCGTGATTGCCAAACTATCCCCGTCAGGTGAACTATTGTGGCATAAAGCAATTTATAATGGCAAGCAAGGTTGTTATGCCCATGCCCTTCGGATGATGGGTGACAGCAGCATCATGGTGATGGTGCGTTTCTTTCTGCCATATAGCAGCAGTAGTGCTAGCAATTATAGAAACCTCTACTATCTTGACACGTTGCTAACGGGGAACGACGACTACCTAATGCCCACCGATAGTGTATCGGGTACTAACTATACCGCCTTTATCACTTTCGACTTCGACGGAAATGCCACCGAACGGCACCTTGTCAGTGTGGGCTATTTAGATTCCAACGGCAATGCGTTGACCGACAGAACTATTTTTGGGAATGTCTATCCCGACAAGCTTACAGCAAAACCTTTATCTAGCGAAAGTTTCAACATAGACAGCGAAGGCAACATCTATATCATACGCAAGGCGAATGATATAGCTACTGGTCCCAGAGGCAGTTGGAGAATGGATGATGGCACTATCAGCGCCTTGAAGATAGTAGACAACGGCACCCACAACCTGTTCTATCCCATTCCCTATCGCACTGCCTTGTGGAATTATCAGATTATGAAGTTCTCTCCCCATTTCGACAGTTTGTTGGGTGCCTTGTATATGTTCGACTCAACGTTGTCCTACAATGTCATCCCTTTATTTAAGGTCTATTCATTCGAAATGGATGCCCAAAATAATCTATATGTGAATATGGATGGTCATCCTGTGCCTAATAGTCTCAGAATCGCAAACTCCAATTCTCTCAGTTTAAGTAATTTGACTTATAGGCCGTCATGGATTCTAAAATACAACTCGGATTTGGAGGCAACAGGATTGGTTCATTTGTCGTATGAATCTCCCTCCAATAATCCTTCATCAGTAGGGATATTACTAAAGTATCCATATATTGATGACAACACAAATTCTTTATTCGTCCCAGGAGTGTTTGGTTGGACAGAGACGATGGAACATCTTTTTTATAACGATGACACCCTTGATTTTGCTAATCAGACAAGTTTTTGGCTTCGCTTAAATAAGGATGACCTCAGCCTTCTCTCTTATGGAAAAGCTCTTCCAGTAGAAAACGGAAGGGGTGGCGCTTACCCTTTGGCAGCATATAACAACAGGGTCTTTGCCCAAGTAAGGTTTCAGAATGGTATGAATTTTGGTGATATGATATATAATGCCTCCAATAGTGGTGATTATGACAGGTGGCTCGCGATATGGGACTACAGTGGTCACGAGGTTGGAATAGTTAATCACTACAATGTTCGTAGTATAGATAATGTATTTAATTCTCCAATTATCAAAGACAGCATTTTGTACCTAACAGGAAGTGCGTATGAGGATGTTACTTTCGGCGACATCACAACTCACAATTATGGATATAGTCAGGCTTTTATCGCCAAGTACGTTGACCCCGCTTTTGCAGAGCCTTACGTGCATCCCTCGGACAGTCAGGAGCAGATGATTGAATGGCAGCAGGACTTGGTGTTCACCTTGGCTGACAGTCCCGTGACGCTCACCGCCACAGCCACCAGCGGGCTGCCCGTGTCATACACCAGTAGCGACAGCACCATCGCCTATGTCGAGGGCGACAGGCTGCACCTTGTGGCTGACGGCCACGCATGGCTCACCGCCACGCAGGACGGCGACTACCAGTACTTCCCCGCCGAGCCTGTGCAACGCCTCCTCACCGTGGGCAATGTCGGCATCACCACCGTCGGCGCGGACGGACAGGCCAAGGCCTACCCCAACCCCACCAGCGGCAGGGTGACCCTCGACCTCGCCAAGATACCACCCGCACCCCCGCTGCCCTACCACAAGCCAGGCCCAAGTGACAGCAGAGACGTGAGCATGGTGCTCTACACCAGCCCCAGTGCACCCTTCTCCCAATCTGAAACACATAACTTCCCCTACCACCAACGCTACAACATGAAGGTGAACGGCCCCAAGTTGAAATCGCACGACGGCATAGTAACCGCATGGCTCACCGACATGCAGGGCCGCCGCGAAGAGGTGGTGCTCACCCCAACGGGTCCTGACCAATACACCCTCGACCTCACCGCCCGACCCCCTGCCGCCTACCTCCTCACCGTCACCACCGCCGACGGCCGCGAACTCACCTTCCGCCTCATGAAACAGTACGGCCGGAGATAGAAAACCCCACACCCTCCGCCTGCTGAAACAGAGCGACATCTTCAGCCGATAATGCAAGCCTTACACCATAAGACTTCTAGGACAATCTGACATCAATTGAAATTGATTTTACGCCATGATGCAATAAATTGGCGTTGTTTTGCGTTAAAAGGAGAAAGACAATAAGAATATGGCACAGGTATCAATGACCGTGAGGATGGACTCACAACTGAAAGCAAGGTTCGACGCGCTATGTGCGGAGTTTGGCATGAGTGCCAACACGGCAATGAATGTTTTTGCCAACGCTGTAGTGCAGCAGCGTTGTATTCCCTTTATCATCAAATCGGGGAAGGATGACTTCCTCGATGCCTTTAAGGAGATGAGAACTCGAGCGGACGCTGGTCTCACCCCAGATATGACGATGGAGGAGATTGACGAAGAAATCAGACAGGCACGTGCGGAACGCAGAAAACAGGCAACAAAATGAAGTATGCTGTAATTGGCACCAATGTTTTGGTGTCGGCAATGATTTCTCACAACGCGGCATCCCCGACAGTGAAGGTGGTAGAGGCTATCGGCCAAGGAGAGTTAGTGCCTCTGTATAATGAGGAAATCATTACAGAATACAACGATGTGCTGAGCCGTGCAAAGTTCGGCTTCTTGCACCTAAGTGTTGCAAGACTGATAAGGACACTGATGGACAAAGGCATCATGATGGAGCGACTATCCAGTGGCGAAACCTTCCTTGATGCGTCAGACGCCGTGTTCTATGAGGTGGCTCTGTCGAAAGAAGGTTCATATCTGGTCACAGGCAACAAGAAGCATTTCCCCAAGGCACCCATCATGGTGACTCCGGCAGAAATGATGGAAATCTTGGCGAAATAGGGGAGTGTTGCCGTTTATTGTATATTTTTTACGCTGGCAATACAATAAAAAGGCCCGTTTGGTGTTATATATAATCTCAAAGTTTAAACTGAAAGATTATGAAGTGCAGCATTCCTAAGGGCACGCGCGACTTTCTGCCAGCCGAAATGGCGCGTCGCAACTATATATTCGATACCATTCGCGAAGTGTTCAAAGCCTTCGCCTTCGAGCCTATTGAAACTCCTTCGCTCGAGAACCTCTCCACCCTCATGGGGAAATATGGCGAAGAGGGTGATAAACTCCTGTTCAAGGTGCTCAATTCGGGCAACTTTATGGAGGATGTGGATTTTACGCAGGACTACCACAAGGTGGCGCCCCGCATCTGCGACCGAGGCCTACGTTACGACCTTACGGTGCCGTTTGCCCGTTTTGTAGTCCAGCACCGTGATCAGATTACTTTTCCTTTCCGCCGCTATCAGCTTCAGCCCGTGTGGCGTGCCGACCGTCCGCAGAAAGGACGCTACCGTGAGTTCTACCAGTGTGATGCCGACATGATAGGAAGCACTTCGCTCCTTAACGAGTTGGAGCTGGTTCAGATGATAGATGCGGTGTTCCAGAAGCTCGGGATAGAGGTGACGGTGAAAATCAACAACCGGAAGGTGCTGGCCGGTATAGCCGACCTTATAGGTGCACCCGACAAGTTGGTGGACATCACCGTGGCTATTGACAAGCTGGACAAAATAGGCATTGACAACGTGCGTGCCGAGTTGTCCGAGCGTGGCCTTACACAGGAGCAAATCACGGCCCTCAACCCTGTTTTCGAGCTGTCTGGCTCGGCCAACGACAAGTTGCAGCAGCTGGAAGTGCTTTTCAACGGCAATGCTGTGGGCACCAAGGGCGTGGAGGAGCTGAAAGAGCTGTTCGGCTATATCGACCTTGTGCAGCCTGCCTGCCATGTGGAGCTTGACCTTACCCTGGCCCGTGGACTGAATTACTATACCGGGGCTATATTCGAAGTCAAGGCTCATAATGTCACTATTGGAAGTATTTGTGGCGGTGGCCGCTACGACAATCTGACTGGTATTTTTGGTATGCCCGATGTGTCGGGTGTGGGTATCTCGTTTGGTGCCGACCGCATTTACGATGTACTTACAGAACTGGACAAATTTCCTCCCGACTTGGGACAGTCGGCCCAGGTGCTCTTCATCAATTTTGGTGCAGAGAGTATGCCGTACTGCATCAAGTGTGCCGCCCGTTTGCGCTCTCTCGGCATCAGCACGTTGGTCTATCCCGACAATGCCAAGATGAAGAAACAGATGGATTTTGCCAACCGCAGCCGTGTGCCATACGTGGTATTTGTGGGTGAGAACGAGATAGCCGCGCAGAACCTCACGGTGAAAGATATGGCCACAGGCACACAGAATACAGTCACACTCGATGAGTTGGCCGACAGTCTCAAACATTGATGTCCCTGCCAACCCGTTAGCTTCAGCGTATCGTAAACCTATTGTGGTATGAAATACAGATATATTATCCTCTTGGCATTTAGCCTGCTTGCTGCCTTACAGCTGCGGGGACAGGACACTGTGCCCTACCCGCGGCAGGACACTATCAGGCTGCTGGTGCACGACACTGTAGTGCTTCTCCACACCGACACTGTGGTGATGAAGGTCATTGACAGCTCCATGCTCAGAAATATGCAGGAACGGGAAGCCTTGATGACCGAAAAGGAGAAATTCTATAAGGAAATTTTCACCAAGTCGGGTGTGGACCAGAACAAGATAGAGGCCGACCGGGACCATTACCGCCATTTGGTCGACTCGCTCAACAGGCTGGTGCGTACCGCCGAGTTGGAGAATGTCCGCAAGGAGGAAGCGAACAAATACCTGCTGCAACGCGCCAAGGATGCAGAGGCCCGGGTGAGCGAGGCCACCAACCGCAAGAAGAAAGTGCGTGCCATACAGGGTATAGCCATGCGGTTTTACCGTACCCCTAACTGGGAGGTGCGCCTGCAACCCGCAGCCGAGGCCGGAAAGTATGACAAGGTGCTCCGCAACCGCAATGCGGGCAACATAGAATTCGACTTTGTCACTGGTGCCTCGGTCATGCTGTGGGATTTCACCCAGTATTTTAACAAAGACCACAAGTCGCGTACTATAGGAGATACCAAAATCAGGACTCCCGAAGTGCGAAAGTTCGACCAAGACTTTGCCTATGATTTGGGAATCTATGTGGGCTTTGGCGGTAGCAACCTTTTCAAGAACTTCTATGTGGGGCCCTCGTTCCGCTTTGTGGATTTCTTCTACTTTACGGTGGGAGTGAACATTGCAGAATACAATGTTCTGGTGTCCGGCTATAAGGAAGGCGATGTGATTGGAGCCACTCAGACCATCGACGACGTAACTGCCAAGTCGTGGCTTATGAAGCCATTCCTGGCTCTTAGCATTGATTTGGACTTCCTTTCATACATCAAAAAGTAGCGTATGCGATTCCGTTATTAAGCCATCGCTGCTATAGCAACGGTCGTTTTACTTTAGAGAAAAGTAGGACGACCTTTGTTTTTTTGAGAGAGAATGGAATTTTTTTTGTACTTTTGCTTTTTAATAAGGGACAAAAGTTAATGGGGAAATTTAGGTATAATATTCTGATATTCATTATGCTAATGGCGACAGTGTGCCATGCGCAGACCGATACTGCATTCTGGTTTGCCGCACCTGATTTCCATCAGTCAGATTATTTTGATGAAATCCCGATTCGGTTTGTCTTTCACTCCTACGATCAGCCAGCCACCGTTACAGTGGAGCAGCCCGCCAACAGTTTTTTTCCTACTTCGACTGTTGTGCTTCCGGCAAATGGGGTGGCCGTCTACGACCTTTCGGGCTTGGTGGGTATGGTCGAGACCACACCAATCAATACCGTTCTGGATAGAGGCTTATACATCCATTCCACTGCACCCATTTCATGCTATTACCAGAACACCTCGGTCAACCGTGAGACATACACCCTGAAAGGTCGCAACGCCTTGGGGACAGACTTCCAAGTGTTAATACCGCATTGGATTATATGTTGGGGAAATGGAAGAGGAGGACATGAAAACATAGAAATTGTAGCCACAGAAGACAGCACAGAGGTTTGGATAATACCACCATCATGGCCGGGGAATAACTCCATTGTATTGGATGGGGGCATTACAAGCGCCGATACTGTTAAAGTGATTCTGAACAGGGGGCAGAGCTACGCAGTACAGTCATATAATTGCCTAACCGATTTGATAAAGACTGTCATCCATTCCACCAAACCCATAGCCGTTAACGCCACCCATGATCCTGAGGCATGGAGGATGCAACATATGTACCGTGTTGGAGAACAGCTTCTGCCTATAGATTTCTGGGGCAAAAAATATGTCTTATTCCAAGACTGGCCAAGCGGTATTGACAATTATCGGGTCATAGACTGTGTTGACAGTGGGACATACCAGTATTCAATAGGCGGTGTTGTAAAGGGGACTTTGACGGGTGGGTCGGAATGGACTAATTACGGGAGTTCTCTTCTCTATCCCACTTTTGATTTACCGGCATACGATACAGCACGCCTTTTTGAGTTTGGGTATCCTGTGGGTGTATTGCAGCGATGGGATGATTCGTCCACAGGAGTGGGTTTCTCAGTGTTGCCTGATATAGATTATTCGGGCTCGCACCAAATATCTTACTTGTGTACAGACAGCTTAGAAGTGAAGATACAGATGGTGTTAGGCAGTGAGGGGGTCAATCATATTCTCTTCAACGGGGATTCCACGGTGCTTACTGCTGCCGACTTCCAACCTTTGGTGGGTGACCCGTCCCATTCGTGGTGCTCTAAAAAGGTAACAGACTATCTCCCGATAGGTGGAGTGATGAACATACGTTGCGACAGCAGCCTTTTTGTGCTGGGGGTGATAGAGTATGACTCGGTTTCAGGACTCTCCTACACCATCCTGACCGACTATGCTCCACCAGCATCAGTAAGCTATAATATGGATTCCGAGTATTGTGAAGGCGACAGTATAAGATTTACCTATACTACCCATAATATCACTCACGTAATGATGAGAGGCCCCGACGGAATGACCCAGGAGGTGCCAGATTCGGCTATTGTGGCAGACACTTCCATGAGCGGTCGTTATTGGCTATATGGGTATCGCAATCAGGGGGAAGATCCTATTGTTGTGGACTCTATTGATATAATGGTTTACGCAGCCAATAGCGCCGAATGGTATGATACTATTGTTCAAAGGCAGTTGCCGTGGAGCCGTTTCGACCTATTCTTCTATGCCGAAACAGATACAACCATCAGGCGGCCGGACACTGCGTCACGGTGTGATAGCATTATTTATTACCATCTTTTTGTATATCATGATATCTACGATACGGTATACTACTACGCATGCGAGAGCGACCTGCCTGTGCAATATGATACCGCTTGGTTCAGTGATGATGGAGAGGAAGGGCAGTTTATTTACCCAGGAAGCCACGGAGAGGACAGCATCGTCACGTTCGTACTCCATGTAATACCCAACCGCGACACAATATTATACGACACAATCCTGGAGAACCAGTTGCCTTGGTTTGTTCTTGACACAGTGTTCAACGATACGGTGGCGGACTATATATTCCGCACCATCAGTGCAGAGGGCTGCGATAGTCTCGTCCACTATAACCTCTTCATCTTCTGGGACGGAGATCATTGCGATACCTCTCTTACATACCCCAATGTGGTTACACCCAACGGCGACGGAATGAACGACCGTTTTGTTATCGGCGGACTATTGGAGCATAACTGCTTTAAGTATAACGAGCTGCTTATTTACGACCGCACGGGGCGCTGCATTTACCACAAGCACAATATCGCATCAGAGAGTGACTGGTGGGACCCTGCCGGACAACATGCCCCCTCGGGCACCTACTTCTTCTACTTCAAAGCCCATGGTGTGAATATCTGGACTCAACACTTCGGTGTGATAGAAGTGCTTCGCGATAAATAATCGTTATATCTTACAATATTTCACGTCTCCTCGCGTTATAGGATTTATTATAATTGTGATGCCATTAGGACTTTAAATCATAAAGTACTTGTAGCGCTTGTCCTAGTACTGACCAGCATTGCTTGTGTTGGTCAGGAGACAGTGACTAACATCGTGATGAACTCTCATAGTCACGATACGGTATGGATTACCCCTGGGGAATGTTACACTGTATATGACCCCGGCGGCGTAGGCGACTACTACTCTAACGACACATCCACCCTTGTTATCATTTCCACCACTGGTTTGGGATTCCGACTGCACGGCTATGTCGAAATGTCCGACCTACTATCGTTCAACAGCGACGGGACAGAAGGAGAAAGCCTATGGGGAGAAGTAGACAACTATTACCCCGAAGGTATAGCCTATTTGACTCTCATCAGTGACGAAGACAGTAACAGCTCAGGATTTGCTTTTCACATTTCATTCTATCCTACCATCCACTCCCTCGACACCCTTTGGCAGACCGACACAACGATGGCCATTACATGGCAAGACACCTCAGCTGCCTCTAGATGGACAGTCACCTATGGTACAAATATTGATTCCTTACGTGCTACGACCACTATTACTAACCAAGCCATCCTCACCGGTCTTGAGCGTAATGCACAATGCTATCTGCAAATAGAGAATGACATCGGCTCTCCAGACTGCTTCATTCCCTCAAGATATGGCATACGCATGCCGCATGACAACGATACTTGGCTCATACAATATCACAACACTCTTCTTGACATTATAGGCCTCCACTCACTGGTTGAGCCCCGTGAGGATATCCTACCGCTCACGTCATGCCTTCACATATACGATCCTGGTGGACACTACCCCCCTTTCCCTGATTGCAATACTGACCATGATTTCTCCACCATCGGCGACCATGCAATTGCGTTAATGGGTGGTTACAATCTTGGCTCGGGTACGCTCCATATCAATAATGGCTCTATCACTACCGACTATAGCGGAGCCGACAGCACTGCTATTTGGTCTGACGGGGGATATCTCTGTATCGTCTATACCACTGATACCTCAGACTATGGAGAGGGATTCGACTTGGCTGTACTTATCACCCCTTCAATTAATCAAATCACTATCAGCCCCGTTACGTGTAACACTGCCACCATCACTTGGGCTGATACTTCCGATGCCACCTGTTGGTGGATAGCTTATGGTGAAGACGAACGTCGGCTCGACACCGTCGCCACCACTTCACGCTCATACAGTATCACCAATCTCGTCCCCGACCGCCAATATGTTTGTTACCTTTGGAGCAATGAAACTCTCCCTATGTGTGGCGGCCCCATCAAAAAAAGTTTCATCACTCCGTGCGACACTACGATTATTATAATGCCTTATAATGAGGAATATTCTCGTACACTTGATATTAACGAATGCTATACTATCCTGGACCCCGGTGGCCCCAATAACTATCATCTCCATAGCAAACAAATGTTGCATTTGCACTCCATCATGGGTGTCCCAATGGTGCTGCGTGGCAATGCCCACGTCCATACTGACGACTATTTGACCATCTTTGATGAAGGAGATTGGATTTGGTATTATTTGAATTGGAATGGTGACGTTGACTCCATCGAGGTCCATTCGTCAACAGGCAATCTTTGTATTCAGTTCCAAAGTAATGGCGATACCCTTACCGACTTGGGTTTTGAGTTCCAACTATATTTCCAAACCATTAGTAATATCCGAGCTGACAGAATGCCAGATTCGACCTACCGTATCAGTTGGGACGACCTTAGCTCCGCCACCCAATGGACACTTTGGTATGGCAGCGACACCAGCCACATGGACTCCATCTCCACCGATACCACAGTCGTATACTTGCAAAACCTCGTCGACTGTGAGAAATATTATGTTCGTATTGCTACCAATTCTGGTGAATGCATTGATACTGCCGACTATCAATTCTGTGTCAGCTCTTCATCTTGTACCCAGTTCGACATGGTTATGGACTCCATATATTGTACTGGCGACACTATCAAGTTCAGTGCATCCAATATCGACAGCATGGTCGTATACGGTCCTAATGGTTTAGTGCTTAGTGAGCCTCCCTATAGTATACCTAATGCCGACAGCACAATGAGCGGCACCTATATCGTGCAGGGCTTCAGTCAGGAGGAATGCCATTACCCGCTGACAGACTCAATTAGGATATATGTGTATAAGTCTCGGCACTTCGACGCATACGACACCATCGTGGAGAATCAGCTACCTTGGAGCCAATTCGATACACTATTTTACGGTGAAACCGACACCGTATTAATTCGATCCTACTCACCTTCATCGTGCGACAGTATTTATAACTATCATCTACGTGTTTTTTACAACGTTGAGGATACTGTGCTCTACTATTCCTGCGAGAGCGACCTGCCGGTGCAATACGATACCGCTTGGTTCAGTGATGATGGAGAGGAAGGGCAGTTTATTTACCCAGGAAGCCACGGAGAGGACAGCATAGTCACGTTCATACTCCATGTAATACCCAAGCGCGACACAATATTATACGATACCATTCTGGAGAACCAGTTGCCTTGGTTTGTTCTTGACACAGTGTTCAACGACACGGTGGCGGACTATATATTCCGCACCGTTAGTGCAGAGGGCTGCGATAGTCTCGTCCACTATAACCTGTTTATATTCTGGGACGGAGATCATTGCGATACCTCTCTTACATACCCCAATGTGGTTACACCCAACGGCGACGGCATGAACGACCGTTTTGTGATAGGTGGGCTATTGGAGCATAACTGCTTTAAGTATAACGAGCTGCTTATCTACGACCGCACGGGGCGCTGCATCTACCACAAGCACAATATCGCATCAGAGAGTGACTGGTGGGACCCTGCCGGACAACATGCACCCTCGGGCACCTACTTCTTCTACTTCAAAGCCCATGGTGTGAATATCTGGACTCAACACTTCGGTGTGATAGAAGTGCTACACGAGAAATAGCCTATCGACAGTGTTTGAGCAACTGTTCGGCAAGGCCGATGCTGTAGCCGGCACTGTGGAAGAGGATATGCCCTTCGTTGTCGACAACGGCCACCAGGGGATATTCGTATTCTGTGAGGTTTAGTGCTTTGGCCACAGTTTTCTCAATGGGGTCGCGGTGGTTGGGAGCAAGGTTGGCAATATCGGTGTTGTGCAATTGCAGAAGATCGGCATTGCCGGGGTCAGTGGTGGTGATATAGCACATCCCGTCCCATTGCAGGAAAGCCTTTTGGTTCTGTAGCATCTCTTTTATCAGATGTTTGGCGGGTTCGCGGTGAGGTCCCAGAAAGGCCAGAATGCACCCTGTGGTGCCGGCATAGTCGGCAAGGGTGACCCCTTCCATCACCGAGAGGGTGGGGGAGAGGCAGGGGAGGTTCTGCTTATTGCGGTCTACCAAAGGACGCAATATGATTTCCTTGGTGACATGCTGCCCCTCTCCAACGGTGAAGAACTCCAAGCGGTTGAGCACATCGCCCTCGGGGTAGCGGCTGCCGGTGCTGAGGCAGTAGGTGCCGGGCTCCAGCTCGATGGTGGCGGGGAAGGAGGCCATGCGGGGGTCGTCCTCGAAGTCGAAGGTGCGGAAGTCGCCGTTCTCAAGTTTTTGGATGGTGAAGTGAGGGTAGTAGACGGGGGTGGCGGGGTCTTTTCCGTGGTATGTAAGTGTTAAGCAGGCAAGGGTGGGCAGGTCGGTTTGGTCGGACTGGTTAGACCATTCGGTTTTTTGCCATTTGGTGCCATTCCAGGTGTAGAGAATGTTGGTGGCGTTGTCGAGGTAGGCGGGTATGCCAAATGCACGGCATGCGGCCACGAAGAAGATGTCT
>JAEEGJ010015064.1_pt1 | contig 18151 bp, 17 predicted proteins | sample 8958761 | NCBI WGS metagenome assembly JAEEGJ01 (sample SAMN16246546, study PRJNA631951) | gut metagenome | biome: gut microbiome; feature: rumen; material: RS-attached | host: Bos | place: Iran: Karaj | collected 2018-10
TGGGGGTGTATGATAAGCACATGAGTAAGAAATCCGTTTATTGGGAAGCCTCTGCCGACTTTATCGACAATATGCTGCTGCAAGATTTGCAGGGAACCAAAAACAAAATGCGCCTTGTGGATATGTTTATGGCAGTGGCGGTGTTGCTGTCGCTGCTGGGATTGGTGGCCATGAGCACGCATTTCGCCTCCGAGCGCGAGAAGACCATCGCCGTCCGCAAGGTGTTTGGTGGCACGATGCAAAGCGAGATTCGCCGCAACCTGAAGGAATACATCATCATGATTTTCATCGCCAATGTCATTGCCATCCCCATAGCAGTTTGGGTGTGCGGGCGTTATTTGGAGGATTTCGTCTATCGCATCGACCTGCATCCCTGGATTTTCGTGGTGACGGTAGTGCTGTCGTTTGTCATCGCCATCGGCTCGGTGCTGTGGCAAATCGTCTCCGTGGCCCGGGTGAATCCGGTGATGGCGTTGAAGAAGGAGTGATGATGATTCCAAAACTTTTTGTATTTTTGCACTCGAATGAACTATAAATAATTGACAAAAGATGAGCAAGTACGAGATCCCATTTCTGACAGCGTGCATCCAGGCTTTCGGGCGGCGTTTCGCTATGACACGGCAAGCAGCCTTCCGCTATCTGCATGAGCATAAGGGATTGGCTTTTCTGATTGAGTTCTATGATGTGGAGCATCTGCAATCGATGGATGAAACCATAGACGATTTGCTCATCATTTGTCAACAGAATGGAGGAACTCTCGCATGATACTCTACCACGGCACCAATCAGGACATTGAGTCGATAGACCTTACGAAAGGCTTGCGACACAAGGACTTTGGTATGGGTTTTTATTTGACACCCGATAAGGCAACCGCTACCCGTATGGCAGAAAAGAAAGCACGACTTTTCAAAGGCACGGCTACACTGATTACTTACGAGTTGGATGAAGAAGCCATGCAGTCAGACCTGAAAATCAAGGTATTCCCTGAAAAGGCTTGTGTAGAATGGCTACTGTTCGTTGATGCCAACCGCGACAGGAAAAACGTGGAACCCATACACGACTTTGACATCGTCATCGGCCCGATTGCCAACGATGGCGTAGTCTTGCAACTGACGAACTATCGCGAAGGGATATATTCACCCGAGGAAGTGGCAAAGTTGCTTCAAGACAGGTATCTCGACCAGCAGTATTACTTTGGCACGGAGAGGGCGTTGCGTTTCCTCCATAAAACAAGTGTTGAAATCCTATGAACCAGCCTACACATCATCAAATTGCAACATACTTGACCGATTATGTTTTGAGCGAGTTGGTGAAGTATGTGATGGAAGACACTGACTGCTCCATCGAACAAGCTATGGAGCGAGTGTATAACTCGCCTTTGATGACGGCTTTGCAGGATGAGGAAGGCGAATTGTATGTGCAAAGCCCAGCATATCTTTATGAATTGATGAATCTGAAAGATTAATTCCAATACACTATACCAAAAAACCATCCATTGTAAAGATTCTTTACACTCACTGTAAAGAATCTTTACACTTTTACAAAAGGGTGAAATTGTATCTTGTTGATTCATATTGTTTTGTCATTGTGGCATGAAGATTGTTTACTCACTTCCTTATTTGACAAGTTTGTCTCATCAAATTGAAATAACAACAGTATGAACAATTCAATTCTTAGACCCAAACACAAGCATTTCCTCATCAACACTTTTTGCTTGATGATTGGCATTACAGCGGCCACTTTGCTGTTCCAATGGGTGCTGCACGAGTTTTCCTACGACCGTTTTGTCGAGGACGGCGACCGGATTTACCGCTTGGTCTCGGTGGACAAGGCCACGGGCACGAGATACACCGGCGGAGTCTGCCAATTGCGCTATGACTTGCCTGAGGTCGTGCCGCAGGTGGAGGAATGTGTGAGCGTGATTTCACACTATACCAACATGAATCCCAACACGGTCAGAGATATTGAACGCAACGAATCTTTCGAGGTGATGGCTTTGACGACCAGCGACAATTTCTTCAATGTGTTTACCTATCCCGTAGTGGAAGGTGAACCTCATCACATTCTCAAACCCAACGAAGCGGCAATTTCTAAAGAGATGGCGAAAAAGCTTTTTAACGGCTCGGCCATAGGTCAGCCTTTGACCTGCTCTTATATGCACATAGAGACTGTTTACACCGTTGCCTTGGTGGTGGATGTGCCTACCAACACGCATCTGCCTTTCGAGGTGGTGGTGCCGATGGATAGCCGTCAACTCAATCTTTACCGCAACATCACTGAAAACCAGACGATTTATGTCAAATTGCGAGAAAACGCGCTGTTCAGCAAGGCGGAAATGAAACGGCTGGCTAACATCCAAACGGAGAAGTACGATAAGCAGAAATGGTTGGAATTCCAGCCTTTGCGCGACATTCATCTTCACACTGAATACAATGACCCAGAAAGTGTGGGTAACGACAATGCCTCGTATGTTTGGATTATCATCTTTGGCATTCTGCTCATCGTGGCGGTTACCATTGTGAATTGCGCCACGCTTGATGTGTCGTATGCGGTGCAGCAGACCAAAAACAGGGTCGTCAAGCGGGTACTTGGGTGCAGCGAGTTCAGGATTTTTTCGAGTAACCTATTGGAGACCCTGCTCATCACCCTTGTAGCGATGGGGCTTTCCTTGTTGGCGGTATGGGCATTACTGCCTGCGTTCCAGTCGTGGATAGGCGTGCCCGTGCAGTTGCGTTTCGACAAATGGCTGCTCTTTTTCTGCCTTGCGCTTTTGGTGCTGTTGCCTTTGGCGTCAAGCCTTTTCGGGCAATATTGCCTGCGCAGTGTGGCCTTCGCCGATGTGCTGAAAGGCAAGATGCGCCACCTGAAAGGCATCCGCATCAGCAATGCAAGTTCAGTGTTTCAGGTGGGCATTTCTTCGCTTGCCGCCGTTTTTACCGTGGTCATTCTATTGCAACTCTCGTTTATGCGGCATTCCGACAAAGGCGTTGATGTCTCTAATATCGTGTCGCTCAATAGTTTGGTAACGCCCTGCTACAAAGTGGGCCCCATTCGTGACGAACTGATGAAGAACCCTGACATTTACAGCGTTGGTCTTTGTATGGGTGACTTTTCCAAGCCTAATGGCTTTATCAACAAGGTGGAATGGGAAGGGCGAGAAGAGGGGAATGATGCTGTATTTCAGTTACTTATTACTGATGGCTATTTCCAAGAAATGGTTGGGATGGAGTTGCTGTCAGGCGACTATTTAAGCAAGGACTTGAATTTGGATGATTATTTTGAGGGCAAATACGAAGGGAATGGGCAGTATGTGGTCAACGAGGCGGCGGTCAAGGCGATGGGCTGGAGTGCGGAGGAAGCCATCGGCAGGGATTTGACGCTGACAGTGACATCGGGGAGAATCGTCGGGGTGGTGAAGGACTTCCATTTCTCCGATATGCGCAATGCCGTTTCACCGCTTATTATGGAATATGCACCAGAGGCGCAGCCGAATATAGTGGTGAAAATCGCGCCCGAAAACCGACAGCAGACCTTGGCGTATATTCAAGAAGTGGTGCGTCCGTTTAATTTTTCTGATGTGTTTTCCTATTCGTTTTTGGGCGAGAAGGAACTCTACCGTGAGGAACGTCAGGTCGGGCACTTATCGTTGTTGTATTTCCTTGCGGCGATGCTGTTGGCCTTGTTCGGCTTCTTTGGTGTGGTTTCCTATCATCTGCATCAGGAGTCGCTCAATATGGCGGTGCGCAAGGTGTTTGGTGCCAGCACCAGAGAGGTGCAAGGGCATTACCTAAAAACCCGATTGCGGATGTACATTCTTCCCGTCATTGCGGCCACAGCGTTGTCAGTCTATTTCTCGTTGCATTGGCTGCAAGGCTTTGCCTATCATGTGCCCGTTTCCCTCGTGCTGACGGTGGCCGTGTTGTCGTTCTTCGCGGCTTTCCTGCTCCTCTCGCTGATTGTTTCCGGCGTGGTGCAGGTCATTTGCAGCAAGAGGATTACAGAGGTGTTGCAGAGAGGATAAAGTAGAATGTTTGGTTCTGCTTTCTGTAATGAGCAGATTTCAAGAAAAATTGCTTTCTGCAAAAAGCAAAAATGAGGGGATGAGTCTAGTGATAGAGTTAAAGAAGGAGTGAAAAATGGTAGAATATCGCAATTTAATCAACCAGTTTATGATTGGTGTCTTGAATTGAAACTATAAAAAGACCCTGAAGTCCCGACTGTAAAGTTTCTTTACACCCACTGTAAAGAAACTTTACACTTTTACAAAAGGGTAAAATTGTATCTTGTTGATTCATATTGTTTTATGGTTTTGGCATAGATTATGACATACGACTATCAACAATTCAACAGTTAAACAATCAACAATCCAACAAAATGAGCAGTTACATCAAATTCCTTTCCCGAAACAAACTTTATACCATCATCGAGGCCATCGGTCTCATCGTTTCCATTGCCTTCGTCATCTTGATTGGCAATTATGTGTATCAGCAGTATTCCGTGGCTTACGGCAATCCTTATCGAAATAGGGTTTATGCCGTTGGAAATCAGGATTATCTGTCGCTCTCGTGGTGGGACAAGGCCATCTTTGAGGACAAACTTCCCGAAGCCGAAACGGTGGCCCGCATCTCTGGCTCAGACTATGACGGCTATATCACCTTCGGCGACGAACAGCCTGTCAGTGCCGTCATCACCGAGGCTGACCCCGAAATTTTTGAACTTTTCCCAAGCCTGACCTTGCTCGAAGGCAGCATGGACGAGTACTGCATCAAAGGGCATTGTCTTATCTCCGAGTCGCTTGCCAACCGCGCCTTCAACGGCGACGCCGTCGGCAAACCGCTCAAAATCAAATATCTAACACAAGACAAAATCGAAAGCACAGTCTGCGGCGTCTTCAAGGACTCCAAAAACTCGATGATGCCTCGCACCGAGGTGATGCTTAACCCCGAGTTCGACGATATGTATGTCTCTCAACAGCCATTCAGTTCCATCGGGCAGTATATGACCTTGATGAAAGTCAGCGAAGGCACTGACCGTGAGCAGTTTGCGAAGAAAGTCGAGGAGGTTGGATTGCCCAATTATGGTGGCGGTTTTGTGAAGGCTATGCCGATTTACAACTTGCCGGAACTCTATTTCAATGACGAACAATGGATGTTCAAGCAAGGCAACAAGCCGGTGCTGCAAATGCTGACCATGGTGGTGTTGCTGCTGCTCGTCTCGGCCATTTTCAACTACATCAACCTCAACATGGCCCTTTCGGGAAAACGCGCCAAGGAGATGGCCACAAGGCGGCTTCACGGTGCCACGAAAGGCGAAATCGTGATGAAGTATATCGCTGAATCCGTGTCGTTTACGGCGGTGTGCTTCGTGCTGGCGTTTCTGCTGGCCTACGCCTTGCTCCCGATGATGAACGACCTGTTGAGAGGCGTTTCGGGCGGTACAGCCGGCTCGCTTGAGCAATTTGTGTCCATTCGTTTCGAGTGGTCGGTGGGCATTGTGGCGGCCTATGTCTTGACCGTCGTCGTTTTGGGCGTGTTGTCGGGCATCGCGCCTGCCGCCATTGCCTCGCGTTTTGAACCGATTGACGTGGTGCGCGGCACCTATCGGCTTCAAACCAAAAGGGTGTTCAGCAAGGTGTTCATTGTGTTCCAAAACACCATCACCATCGTCTTGATTGCCATGGCGATTTTGATGGAGGTGCAGATGCGTCACATGATGAACCGTCCCATCAACATGCGATCCGAGGGATTGTATGTGCTGAAAAACTGGGCAAAGGAGTATTCCGACATTGTGCCGCTCATCGACCGTTTGGAGAAGATTCCGACTGTGAACGCGGTAGGCTACGGGCATGACTATGCGGGTAAGATGGGCATGGGCACGAGCCTCACCACGCCCGAAGGCGAAAAGGTGGGCACTCAACTCATCCTTTGCGATGAGACCTATTTCAACATGCTTGACTTGCAAGTCGTTGAAGATTTCGGAATGCGTTCCAACTCGGTGTGGATGTCAAGGACTTTGGCCGAAAAACTCGCCATCAGCGACTCGACGGCCTCGTATTACGCCCGCAAATTGCACATCAACGGCAGCAATCCCGAGACCGTGGGCGGCATCTATGAGGACATCCCGACGCGGTCGGCGGCGGCATCCGAGCCCAACCAATACTCGGCAATCATCGTCGCTCGTGACGAGGACTTGATTTGGGGACTTGGCGTAATGGTTGATGTTTCAGGCGATTACAAGGAAACCGAAAAGGCCATCCTGCAAGCCTACGCCGACTATTCCGAGGAAAAGAACGGCACCTATGTGGAGCCGGCGGAAAACGGCTATGTGAAAGACCTTAACAACTTGTTGCTGCAACCTGCAAAAATGGCCATGCGATTGCTGGAATTGTTCATGTTGCTGTCAGTGCTAATTTCCTTGCTCGGCCTTGTGGCCATGAGCACCTATTACAGCGAGCAAAGCACCAAGAGCATCGCCGTGCGCAAGGTGTTTGGCAGCAACGTCCAGCGTGAGTTGTGGCGCACGGTGAAGGACTACATGGTTTTGGTTGGTGTCGCGGCACTTATCGGCATCCCGCTTGCCGTTTGGTTCTGTGGCCGCTATTTGGATCGTTTCGCCTATCGCATTGAGCATTACGGTTGGATCATCGCTGTGGCTGCCATCCTCGGTATGTTGATGGCCTTCTTGTCCGTCCTTTGGCAGACCTTGAAGGCAGCGCGGACGAATCCAGCGGAGGCTTTGAAGAAGGAATGAAAAACTAGTATCATTATTTTAGAATGAAAGGATTATTCGTATCTTTGAAGCCTAATAAATATTGTTATGAAATTTCAACTCACTATTACTGCCATCGTCATCGGCCTCGTTTTGACTTCTTGCGGCTCTCCCCAAAAAACTGAGCAAATGAAAGAACCAGCGTTTGATACCATCGTCACTCGAACGGTACTTTATCGACCGGGCGATTATGATTCGAGGAACTACCGCATCCCCGCCATCATCACGGCGAAGGATGGTTCACTGGTGGTGGCCACTGACAAGAGGAAAAACAACGATGCCGACTTGCCAGAAGACATTGACATTCTGATCAATAGGAGCACCGACGGAGGCCATACCTGGAGTGAGCCTTACACGCTTGTCGAAGGTCAAGGGGTGGGGAAGGGCTTCGGTGATTGTGCTTTGGTGCATACCCACGACGAAGGTGGCCTGTTGGCAGCCTTTGTGGGCGGTTGCGGCTTTTGGCAAGGGCGCCCAGAGAACCCGCTCCGCACCTATATCGCCAGAAGTTATGACAATGGCCAGACCTGGACGGAACCCAAGGATATCACCGATGAACTCTATGGCGCGAAGTGCGAAAACGAGGTGAGCCGTAATTGGTGGTCGGCCTTCTTTGCCTCGGGCAACGGCCTGCTGACCTCCACGGGGCGTATCATGTTCGTTCTCGCTGTGCGCGATACCGAGGAATGGGCCGCATGCAACTATGCCGTTTATTCCGACGACAATGGCGAGACGTGGCAGATCTCAGGCCGTGCCTCACAGCGTGGCGACGAGGCCAAAGTGGTGGAGCTGGCCGACGGCCGCATCTTGATGAGCATCCGCCACGAAGGGGAGCGTTGGTACAATATTTCCGAGGATGGTGGCACCACCTGGCGCCCCGAGACCTCCGCATGGCCTGACCTCGTGGCTACGGCCTGCAACGGTGATATCATTCGTTATTCGTCTGTAAACGAGGGCGCTGAAAAGAACATCCTGCTCCATTCCTTGCCTGGACCCGAGCGCCGTGAGAAGGTGACGGTGTATGTCAGTTATGACGAAGGCCAGACTTGGCCCGTGAGCAAGTGCATCGTGCCTTACGATGCGGCCTATTCCTCGCTCTGTATCCTTCCCGACCACAGCATCGGCCTCTATGTGGAGGAATCCGATGGCGACACACTGGGTTATTCCATGGTGTTCTATAACTTCGGCTTAGAGTGGTTGGAGAAGTGAATCCGAGGAATAAGTTTTGCCAATTGGAGAATAACCCTTACCTTTGCACAATCAATTGAATCATTGTAAAATTAATTAATAAAATGAAGAAAACTATGAAAATGTGGATGATGGCCGCCATCCTGATTTGCGGCGTAAGTTTGACGGACTGTGGCAACAAGAATGCCAAGGAACAAGTTGTGGAAGAACCCGTTCAGGTTGAACAGGTTGTGTCTGACGCTGATCTTTGCAATGCAGCCGTCAATGACTATCTGGTGAACGTGATTGGAAAGAATTACACTGAAGCCGAGTATTGTATCCCTAGTCCTTTCATTGTAAATACGGACGATAGCAATAAGGATGATGTCCTAATTTGGGGCGATTTCTGGGTGTTCAACTACGACATTTCAGGCGACACGTTGAAGACTGTTTCGGGCGGTAACCATCCCGGTTTGATGCATCTGAAGAAGACAGACAAGGGCTTTGAAGTAACAAGTTTTGATGTCGTGGAGGACGGTGCTGGTAACATGGAAAGTGCCAAGAAGTTTTTTGGCGATAACTTTGATGCTTTTTGGGAGCTCAACAGTAATCAAGAGAAGCGCGAGGATGTCAGACTGCACTTCATCGCCGACTATGTGAAGAAAAACAACCTTCCGGTCAAGATGGTGCAGGACTATGGTTGGCCTGCCGTGGCATTGTCGGAATGATGTATAGGTTCTTTATTTGCCGAATTTTTTAACCATGTCGGAAAATCTCGATAAATTCCTCAGCCGAATAGCTGAGGCCGCGGAGCAAAGCACATTGGTGAAAATGACGTTGAGCAAGCCCACGCAGAAGCATGACGATTTGCGCAACATCTACGTGAAGCCTGTGCTGATCAAGGAGAAACGCTTGTTCGCCTTCACGTATCATTACGAGCGTCGCGACGAAGTGAAAAACTATGATGCCGCGCAAATGATTGACATTCTGGAGGAAATGCTCCCCAATCGTTTCCTGAATGCTGTGTTGTTTACCGTCGACGAGGATGTTACGTTGTTGGTCTCAAGTAAAGGCAAAGCCACAATTCAGACCAAGAAGGTGCAGGAATGCCGCGAACAGAACTTGGAGCACGATAAACAGAAATTGCGCCTTATCAACCCTGCGAATCCTTGGTGGTATCAACTCGGTCTGACCACGCGTGAGGGCAAGATTACGGCCGACATGCAACATAAGTTCAAGCAGATTTATAAGTATGCCGAGATTGTGGAGAGCCTCATCAAGCCGATGAAGTTCGACGGCAAGGTCCACATTGCCGACATGGGGGCAGGGAAGGGATATCTTACCTTTGCCTTGCACGAGCTGTTGACCCAACGCTTGAAGCTTGATGTGGATATCAAAGGTGTGGAAATCCGTCCTGACTTGGTGCTGAAAATCAATGAGATCATCAAAGCGGACAATTTGAAGGGCTTGGAGTTTGTGGAGAGTAGCATCGAAGCGTATCATCCCGAAAAGTTGGAGGTCCTGATTGCGCTTCATGCGTGCAACACGGCCACTGACGATGCTATAGCATCTGGTATCAAGGCGGGTGCAGATTTGATTGTCTGCGCACCGTGCTGCCACAAGCAAATCCGTCAGGAAATGGAACGCTCGGGCAAGGTGGACGCCATCACACGCTACGGCATCTTCCTTGAGCGCCAAGCCGTGATGATTACCGACACCATCCGAGTCCTGATTTTGGAGTATTTCGGCTACAAGACCCAAGTGATGGAGTTCATCGAGATGGAGCATACACCGAAAAACGTACTGCTGGTGGGAAGGAAGACGTCAAAAGAACCCAATAAAACTGAAATTTTGCAGCAAATCGCTGACCTAAAAAGCCAGTATGGCATTGAAACGCACTACCTTGAAAGGGCTTTGGGATTAATCCCGTGGAAACAAAACATTTTTTCTGCAAAATAGCCGTCATGTCAAGAAAAATGCGTAATTTCGTGGACTTTTAGAAAACGACAGAATCTATCAACTAAAAACATAAAACATCATGCAAAACATCGATTGGGCAAATTTAACATTCGGTTATTATCCAACGAATTACAATGTCCGCTGCTATTTCCGCAACGGCAAATGGGGCGAATTGGAAGTCAGCTCCGACACTTCGATTAACATCCACATGGCTGCCACCTGCCTGCACTATGGTCAGGAAGCCTTCGAAGGCATGAAGGCCTTCCGTGGCAAGGACGGCAAAGTGCGTGTGTTCCGCTGGGACGAGAACTGCAAGCGTTTGCAGCGTTCTGCACAGGGCATCATGATGGCCGAGGTTCCCGATGGGTTGTTCTGGGAAGCCGTCGAGAAGGTTATCCGTCTCAACGCCGACTTCATCCCGCCTTACGAGACTGGCGCTTCGCTCTATCTCCGTCCGCTGCTGATCGGCACGGGCGCCCGCGTGGGTGTGAAACCTGCTGACGAGTATCTGTTCATGATCTTCGTGACCCCCGTTGGTCCTTACTTCAAGGGCGGCTTCATGGCTAACCCCTACGTCATCACGCGCAAGTACGACCGCGCTGCCCCGCTGGGTACCGGTACGTATAAAGTCGGTGGCAACTATGCCGCTTCCTTGCGTCCGCACGTCGAGGCTTGCCATGGTGGCGAGTACGCCTGCGAGTTCTATCTCGATGCCAAAGAGAAGAAATACATTGACGAGGCTGGCGCTGCCAACTTCTTCGGCATTAAGAACGACACCTATATCACGCCTCAGAGCACGTCCATCCTGCCTTCCATCACCAACAAGAGCTTGATGCAATTGGCAGAGACCCTGGGCATGAAGGTCGAACGTCGTCCCATCGCCGAAGAGGAACTCACCACCTTTGAAGAGGCTGGCGCTTGCGGCACCGCTGCCGTTATCAGCCCCATCTCGCGCATCGATGACCCCGAAAATGGCAAGTCGTACCAGTTTGGCGACGGCAAGCCCGGTCCGTGGAGCCTGAAGCTTTACAACAAGCTCCGTGGTATCCAATACGGCACCGAGCCCGACGAATTCGGTTGGACGACCGTTATCGAAGGCCTTTGATTACAGGACTTTTGAAAAAAGTTTGAAAAAATGCGTCACAATGTGGCGCATTTTTTAATTAATGTGTATTTTTGTAGCGGGAAAAATAGTATCAATCAACTTAATAGTACAACTATGAAAAAATTTACCTTTGCCTTAATGGCTTTGCTGGCCTTCACTTTCTCGCTGAAAGCCCAGCAGTTTGTATCAACTGAACCTACCAACAGAAACGTGATTATCGAAGAGTTCACGGGTCGTGGCTGTGGTTATTGCCCTGATGGCCACCGTATCGCCAATGAACTGATGGCTGCCCATCCTGGCCGACTTTGGGCTGTCAACATCCATGCTGGCGGCTATGCCCAGACTTCCTATCCTAACATGATTACCCAAGACGGTAACACCATCCATGGTGGTTTCAGCATCAGTGGTTATCCTACAGGTGTTGTCAATCGTACAACTGCTGCCGGTCAAGATAGAGGCCAATGGGGCAACACTGCCAACAACCAGTTGAATCAAGTCTCCGAATGCAACATCGGCGGAATGGCTGTGGTCAATCCGGAAACACGTGTTGCTACTATCACGGTCGAAGTGTATTACACGGGCAATAGCTCTGTTGATGAAAACTTCTTGACCGTCGCCATGCTGCAGGACAGTATCCTCGGCTCGCAATCTGACTATGGCAACTTCAACCCAACACAATGGATTGGCAACCAGTATGTCCACACCCATATCCTTCGCGATGTCATCTCGCAAAGTGCTTGGGGTGATCCCATCAGCCCCACCACACAGGGTACGCTGATTACGCAAAACTACGAGTATCTGATCCCTGAAGTCATCGGCAGCCCCAATGGTGTTGACGTCGACCTTAACAACATCCATTTCTTGGCTTGGGTTGCTGAACGTCAACAAGGCAATGCCTATCGTCCTATCTTGACGGGTTGCGCACTTGATATGGTTCAAGGTGTCGATGCACCTGTCTATCCCACCATCAAGGGCATCAGCCAAGTGGGAGGTTCCACCTGCACACATACCAAGGACATTGAACTGAATGTCCAGAACATCGGTACTGATGTTTTGACTTCTATGACGTTTGAGGTTGAGTTTGAAGGCGAGACCCAGACCATCAACTGGGAAGGTGAACTGCCTCAATATGGCGTTGAGAAGATTGGTGCCACTTTAGAGGTTCCTTTCGGCACTTATCCCGTCCATGTAACCCTTACCGAAGCCAATGGTGAACCCATGGATAAACAAGCTACCGGTTCGGTCACTTGCATCGAATGGGCTGAAGTCGAAATCGAAGGCGAAGAAGAAGTGCTGAAACTTGAACTCATGCAGGATAAGTTTGGCAACCACACCACTTGGGAATTCACCACGCCCGATGGTACAGTGTTGGCTTCAGGTGGTCCTTACCCGATGTTAGCCAGCGGCACAGGAACGCAACTCCACATCGAGCATGCCACCGTTCCTGCCAATGAATGCGTGAAATTCACCATCCACGACGAGATGGGCAATGGCATTTGCTGCTCCTACGGTCATGGATATTATATTGTTAAGGATAGCCAAGGCAATGTGCTCTTCGGCGATGAAGACGATGGTGAGTTTGGTGAAGAAGCTTCCCATCTGATTTCCGTCAGAAATCCCATGCCTCAAGTGGAAGTCAGCGCAACGGAAGTGATGAATGTGGACTACAACCACGCCGACTTTGCAGCTCACCTCACCTTTGACGGCTACCCGGATGAAGTGGGCTTCTACTGCCGTAAGGTGACCAGCTCTGAGCCCATGATTATTCCTGGCGTCTATAATGAGTTCCAAAACATCCTTGGCTACACCGACGATCTTGAGCATTCTACCATTTATATGGTGAAGGCATACGCTATCGTCGATGGCTATACTTTCTATGGTCCTGAGACCACGTTCCAAACTTGGATGGAAGGTGTCGATGAACACGAAAACAACCTGAAACTCTATCCTAACCCGACTGCCAACATCCTGAATGTTGAAAGCGAAGGCATGACCAGTGTTGAAGTTTACAACACCGTTGGCCAGCGTGTAATGACAATGGAAGTCAATAGCAACAAGACTCAGATCAACACTGAGAACTTAAACAATGGCATCTACTTCCTCCGCGTCCGTGCCAACGATGGTACTATGCTGAACCGCACCTTCTCAGTGGCTCGTTAATCGGCCTGCTGAATGCAACGAAAAAAGCCGCCTCAATTGAAGCGGCTTTTTTTCGTCATTGCGAGGAACGAAGCAATCCAGAAAGCCAGTGCGCGCGGCTCCCCCATTTAAAGAGGACGGGAGGATTAAACCAATCCTTTCACCTTCAACAATTCACTCATCTGCTCCTGCAATTTCTTGGCTTCTTCACCAGCCCTGATGGCAAAGTCACTGCCATTCGAGGCATAAATGATGCCTCTTGACGAGTTGACCAGCAAACCACATTCATCGTTTAAGCCGTTGTGCGCCACAGCCTGCAAGTCGCCGCCTTGGGCACCTACGCCAGGCACAAGGAAGAAATAGTCGTGCAGCATCTTACGAATCTCTCCCAATTCCTCGGGATGTGTGGCACCGACCACAAACATCATTTGTTCCGAAGTGGCCCAAGTGGTAGCGGTTTGCAGCACCTGCTGGTGTAACATTCTTTCACCGACATTCAGGTATTGGAAGTCTTGTGAGCCTTTGTTGGAGGTCAAGGCCAAGAGGATAACCCATTTATCCTCGAAGTTGAGGAAAGGCTCCACGGAATCCTTGCCCATATAAGGCGCCACGGTCAGGGCATCGGCTTTCAGCGTGTTAAAGAAGGCCTTGGCGTAATTGGCCGAGGTGTTGCCGATGTCGCCGCGCTTGGCATCGGCGATAATGAAGATGTCGGGGTAGTTGTTCTTAATATACTGAACCGTACGCTCCAGGCTTTGCCAGCCTTTGGCACCGTACACTTCGTAAAAGGCTGTGTTGGGTTTGTAGGCCACTGCGTATGGGGCAGTCTTGTTGATGATTTGCTTGTTAAATTCAAAAATAGGGTCGTCCATAGCCAAGAGATCTTGCGGAATCTTGTTGATGTCGGTGTCTAACCCGACGCAAAGGAACGACTGCTTTTTCTTGATTTGCTCAAATAACTGGTGTTTATTCATAGTGTTTGTGTTTTATATGCAAAAATGAAGGCCCCTGAGCCCGTCGAAGGGCCGTTTTATTATGATTCAATATTTTCTTTCAGTCTTTCAGCGTTTTCCGCCATCTGCAAACGGTTGATAATCTCATCCAAGTCACCATCCATGACAGCGGCAAGGTTATAGACCGTCAAGCCTTCCACGCGGTGATCGGTGACACGACCTTGAGGATAATTATAAGTACGGATCTTCGCCGAGCGGTCGCCAGTCGAGACCATGGTCTTACGCTTGGCGGAGATGTCGTTGATGTATTTCTCGTACTCCATGTCGTAGATACGCGTGCGCAGTCTGGCCAAGGCGCGTTCGCGGTTCTTGGGTTGGTCGCGGGTCTCGGTGCACTCGATGAGTATCTCCTGCATCTCGCCCGTGTTGGGGTTCTTCCACATATAACGCAGGCGCACACCCGACTCCACCTTGTTCACGTTCTGCCCGCCAGCGCCACTGGAGCGGAAGGTATCCCACTTGATTTCGCCCTCGTTGATTTCCACGTCAAACTCCTCGGCTTCGGGCAATACAGCCACCGAAGCGGCAGAGGTGTGGATGCGGCCTTGGGTTTCAGTTTTTGGAACACGTTGCACACGATGCACACCCGACTCAAACTTGAGGATGCCATAGCAGCCGTTGCCCGTCACGGTGAAGTCGATTTCCTTGTAGCCGCCGCTGGCGCCCTCGCTGACACTCGTCACTTCCACTTTCCAGCCACGGTTTTCGCAGAACTTGCTATACATGCGGAAGAGGTCGCCAGCAAAGAGGCAGGCCTCGTCGCCACCTGTGCCGGCACGGATTTCCATTACGGCGTTCTTGCTGTCCTGTGGGTCTTTGGGAATCATCATCACGCGGATGTCCTGCTCCAACTGCTCGATGCGCGTTTGGGCAGTTTCCATCTCTTCGACGGCCATCTTGTGCATTTCTTCGTCTTTCTCGGTGGCGAGGATTTCCTTGGCTTCCTCAATGTTGGCTTTCAGGGTTTTGTATTCCTTGAATGCCACGACGATAGGCTCCAGGTCCTTATAGTCCTTGTTGAGCTTCACGAACTTCTTCATGTCGGCTGCCACGGCAGGGTCGGCGAGCTGTTCGCCCATTTCCTCCCAACGGTGTTTTATTGTTTCGAGTTTTTCGGTGATGTCCATATTTTCAATCAGTCCTTGTTTGGTTTTGAGGTCGGAATCGTTGGCTTGAAACTACTCAGTCCATCAATGTGCTCAAAAAGGTCTGGATCAATGTGGGCTGCCATTGGGTGGAGGATGAAGTCAATACCTTCGCGTCTGGCTAATTTTGCTGCTGGTACAAAGTCGGCATCGCCAGCAACCAAAACAATTGTATCTACTAACTTTTTCAGCGCCAAAGAGGAAATGTCAACACCTATTTTCATGTCGATGCCTTTCTGTCGAATCTCCATATAGACATCATCTTCTTTCAAGTCTTCGAGTTTCTTTTTTCCTGATAGCAGTTCTTTAGTGATTTCTGGGTGGAGCATCCAATTTCCGTTGTCTTTCAGTGTGCCGAGGCGCAATGCCACTTTACGCTTTCTTCTCAATGCATCAAATAGTTTGCATCTGAAAATGTATTCGGTTGATTTGCTGAAATCTACGGACTTATGTGTAATCGGGTTGTGAAATTTCTTGCCTAATGGCATACAATCATAATAGAAAATGCGGTAAAGCGTGTTGTTGCCAACCATGTGTAAGGCCATGGAATGCATACAATCAGCAATTTCCTCGGCTGATAAACTTCTGTCTTTATTGTATAGTGCGTTGAATCTTTTCAGAAAGAAACCGCCATCAATAAGAACAGCGATTTTTGTTGGGGGCAGTGTGTGTAATGTATCTTTCCTCATAATTAAAAAACAAGCTCGCGGGTAGGCTTGTTCATTATCAAGAATTGGCAGATGCCACCGGAACAAACGTCGCCGTGAGCGTAATCGTGTTTGCAAAGATACATACTTTTTTGAAAATAGAATGGATAATTCTAATCTATTTGTGTAATTTAGAATTGTTCCAAATCAATTCCCCATTCGTCTCGCTGCTGTCTTTGCCATTCGACAGGATCTGTTATTTCTTTCATTATTCCTCCTTTAGGGAGTGATTCCAATAATTCAGAAATTTCTTGAACCGCACAACGTTTTGTCATTGCTATGTTTTTGACATACTTCGCAAAAATACAAAATTATTGACGAAAATTGGTGTCTTTGCCAAAATTCGTCAATAATTGTTCTTGACTTATGTCATCTTAACTTATTCAGCAGGGGTTGTAAAGCTAATATCCTCTCCAAAGACGACAGAATTTTCATTGAGAAATGCAAAAGCCCTAAAATGGTATTCTGTTTCTTGCTCCAGACCAACAAGCATATACTCAAAGGGCCTCGGTAGTGATACATCAGGATGGTCATAGTTTGTTGCATAAACGCAAGAGACCATTTGTGACATGTCAGGATTAGGTTCTTCTCCTAAACAATAGCCGTAAGCCCAAAGTTCTTTAATGCTTTTGTCAAGCGATTTGATGGTGCCGGTAATTTTTGCATGATGTGCATTAACTATTTCCGGCTGATCGGTTTTGATGGTGACTTTTTCACCGTTTTTGTTGCAACTTGTGAATCCGAAAATGAGCAAAATGCCCATTAAGACTAAAAACTTTGATTTGTTCATGATGTTTATGTTTTTGTTGGTTAGTTAATACTCAAACGTTCCAAATTCGCTCTTAATTGTCAATCTCTTTTTCTCTGATGCCTCCACATGCCCAATAATCTGGCTATCAATATTGAACTCCTTGGCAATAGCACTCATCTCGTTGGCAGCCTTCTCGTTGGTGTAAATCTCCAAACGGTGACCCATGTTGAAAACCTTGTACATCTCGTGCCAGTCGGTGCCGGAGGCGGCCTGGATCATGCGGAATAAGGGTGGCAAGGCCAGCATATTGTCCTTCACAATGTGCAGTTTGTCAACAAAGTGCAGCACCTTGGTTTGGGCACCGCCGCTGCAATGGATGACGCCGTGGATTTGCTTGCGGAAGTCCTTCAGAATCGGAATCATCAGCGGGGCGTATGTGCGGGTGGGAGAGAGGATGAGCTTGCCAACATCTACGCCTGGAACCTCAGTCGGGTCGGTCAGCTTATGCGGACCTGAATAGACCAATTCTTCAGGGATGCTATGGTCATAGCTTTCGTCGTATTTATCAGCTAAATAATGGTTGAGCATGTCGTGGCGGGCGGAAGTGAGGCCGTTGCTACCCATGCCGCCGTTGTAGCTGTCCTCGTAGGTAGCTTGTCCGTAAGAGGCGAAGGCCACGATGACATCGCCAGGCTGAATGTTGTTCTCAATCACTTCATCACGACGCATGCGAGTGGTAACGGTGCTGTCCACAATGACGGTACGTACCAGGTCGCCCACATCGGCGGTCTCGCCGCCAGTGAGGAAAATGCCGATGCCAAGGCTACGCAGTTTCTCCAAGAAATGCTCCGTGCCGTTAATCAAAGCAGAGATGACCTCGCCAGGAATCAGGCTCTTGTTGCGCCCGATGGTGGAGGAGAGCAGCATGTCGCTCGTTGCGCCCACACAAATAAGGTCGTCGGTGTTCATCACCACGGCATCTTGGGCCACGCCTTCCCACACGCTCATGTCGCCAGTCTCTTTCCAATAAAGGTAGGCGAGCGATGACTTTGTTCCTGCACCGTCGGCGTGCATGATGTTGCAATAGAGCGGATCATGGCCGAGGATGTCGGGGATGATTTTACAGAAAGCGTTGGGATAGAGCCCCTTGTCGAGGTTCTTGATGGCATTGTGGATGTCTTCTTTCTCTGCGGATACGCCGCGTTGACTGTAGCGATTGTCCATTGTTTTATTGACTCGGGACACGGGACTTTGGGACTCGGGATTGTCTCGCGTCCCGCGTCTCGAAGTCTCGCGTCAATATTATTTGAACTTTAACTTTTTCTCTTTAGTATCAAACTCGAAATTACCAAGCTTCTTCATGTCTTTTTGTCCGATGACCCATTGCTCAATCATCT
>JAEEGJ010015065.1_pt1 | contig 18151 bp, 15 predicted proteins | sample 8958761 | NCBI WGS metagenome assembly JAEEGJ01 (sample SAMN16246546, study PRJNA631951) | gut metagenome | biome: gut microbiome; feature: rumen; material: RS-attached | host: Bos | place: Iran: Karaj | collected 2018-10
CAGATTTAGTACCTTTGGCAATAAGCTAACAACGAAGAAGAAGAACTGGTGCGTAGCGCCGAGGTTGTGATTTGCTTTCAGATTTAGTACCTTTGGCAATAAGCCAACAACGTTCTGCTGCTGCCACCCGGCGACGAGGTAGTTGTGATTTGCTTTCAGATTTAGTACCTTTGGCAATAAGCCAACAACCCGGTCCGAGGTTCTTACGCAGCCGATAGTGTTGTGATTTGCTTTCAGATTTAGTACCTTTGGCAATAAGCCAACAACCTTACTCCGTATGAATCGTTCAAGGTGGGGTTGTGATTTGCTTTCAGATTTAGTACCTTTGGCAATAAGCCAACAACGTTCTGCTGCTGCCATCCTGCGACCAGATAGTTGTGATTTGCTTTCAGATTTAGTACCTTTGGCAATAAGCCAACAACTCAGCTTCCGTACATAGTCCGCACGCATCTGTTGTGATTTGCTTTCAGATTTAGTACCTTTGGCAATAAGCCAACAACGCAGACGCTCCGCTACTACGAAGTGCCCTGGTTGTGATTTGCTTTCAGATTTAGTACCTTTGGCAATAAGCCAACAACCTCCTCGAACTCGTCATAAAGGAGACGCCGGTTGTGATTTGCTTTCAGATTTAGTACCTTTGGCAATAAGCCAACAACCGTCCCCTTATTTGGGGCGGTCCTGGTCAGGTTGTGATTTGCTTTCAGATTTAGTACCTTTGGCAATAAGCCAACAACATAGTGCGGACGGTAGAGCCATCCGTTCTCGTTGTGATTTGCTTTCAGATTTAGTACCTTTGGCAATAAGCCAACAACAGATTTGGCGCAAGCTCCACAGAATCACCACGTTACAAATTGCTTCACGAAAATAAAATCCAGCCCTTCCGGCTGGATTTTTATTCATACTTAGCGGATATTGCTTTTGTATTCTAGAAGAGTTCCAGTTGCATTCCTTCAACCGGTCTTGGCCGAACTTTATGTTCAGAGAAAAGCTCCATCCGAGAGTATTGCTTGTCAGTAATACATAGGATTCCGACCTGTCCCAGGTCAGGGAGAAAACTTTTCACCCTCTTGATATGCGTTTCAGCACTCTCAGAAGAAGGACAGTGTCGTAAATAAATCGAGAACTGAAACATAAGGAACCCATCAGATATCAAATCTTTCCGGAATTTCGCAGCAGCTTTCCTTTCCTTTTTGGTTTCCGTCGGGAGATCAAAGAAAACCAACACCCACATAATCCTATATTGGCTAAAACGGACCATCTATTCAAAGGACGGATAACTGACCTTGCGTATTTCCCCATTGAAACACTTTACTAATGAAGCCGTCGTCTGACTGACCGCTAACATCAGTGGCCGCCGAGTTTCATCCATACATACATCCTCTGTCGGTATAGATAAGAGTCTCTTCTTTACCGTCGCACTCAACTCAGCTCCATATCCCTGTCTCAAGATATCAATGACGACTTTGTCGACAAACGGTCGATAAGGCTCCATTATGTCATCCGCGAGGCAATAAGCATTATAGCGGTTGTGATGATGTATTCCAATGGTTGGCAATAAACCGCTTCCGACCAACGCTCTTGCTATAATAGCTCTGAGGATGGCATATCCGTAATTAAAAAGACTATTCGGATCTTCCTCATACTGTCCTCGGATAAATTCGGGATTCTCTGGGAATAGTGTCTTCCAGTAGTATGCGGCAGCTCGCGCCTCCATATTGTCTGTGTCTCCACTTTTAACAAATCCCGCCCAAGCTAACATATTATTGTGCCGCTCACCTGTCGAGTAATACAGCATAGAAGCTTGGTTCCTAATCTTTGATTCTATGGTTTGTTGCCATAGCTGTTTCCGTAGAGGGACAGAAGCCTCCAATTGACTCCGGAAACGTTCATTCTGAATGGAATTACCAATCAGCGGCAGAATCAGTCCAATGGGGAGATGCTTGTTGTCACAGGTGATGACCGCGCAATTGTTGTCCAGCAGGGCAGCCACCAAAGCTTGCGTGATGGTAATCTGCTGGTTGTCAAGGATTATGACCCCTATGTCCTCAACCGGTATGGTTTTGATGACCGTAAAAGCATCCGGAGTACAGAAATCAGGCATATCCCCCGGAGCATCCGGCTTCTTGATGACCAATTGATTCAGCTTATAAGAAAGATAGGCCGGATTCCCAAAGTAGAGTGTTTTTTTATCACAATTCAGATATTTCACCCAATATATTAACTCTGACTTTATGAGGATTCAGGTTATAGAACGCTCCAAAACTTTGGAGCTGATAATACTTTTTGCAAAGACGCGCCTCAGATGAATTATCTAGTTGAGTCTCCAAATGATATCTAAAATAATAATTCATCGAAGTGAGTTTTTGCACACGATACAAATACTTATTCAGCACTTTGTAATCCTTCTCTGCAATCGCTCTCTGATATTCATCTTCAGCCATTCCAAGTATGAACATTTCGTTTTGCTGCAGACTGACTTCGAGTTTGAGACCTGCTGGAGGAAGATTGTTCAAGAATGACTCGGACAGATCTTTGTTGGCCAATTCATTCCAAAGACTGTCAGTCTCATCAATTATGACGGGGATTCCATTATTTTTCCTCTCTACAGCATGCCAGAAAGAAACGACATGTTCATGCAGATTACCTTCGGCATCGCGATACAAGGCAATGTGATGGTTGTTCCCAGGTTTGACAAAGCCGATGGGGGCCCCCTCTTCAAATCTGACAGGTGCTACGGCTTTTTCATTCAACTTCGTAAACAACCTCACACTCTTAACGGGCATCTTACCTGTCCTGTCGGAATATAACGGCTCCTTGAAGGCATCTTTTTCTCCTACAGCATCAATCCGATTAGCAACCAGCTGACGGATATGTTGGTCCACAATAAACTCGACATCCTTTTTCTTTAATCCTTCAAGAGGATAACGAATGACATATTCCTTCTTCCAACAAGTTGCAAATGCTAGTGGCTTCGTATCATTCTCTCCCAAGAAAATGGGATCTTTCTTGATAGACTTAAGTGCAGTTTTCCAGTCTCCGCCATATTCTTTAATCCGTTCTTCAACTTTCTCTCGGATATATGACTTGAAGATAGTCTCAGGATGTTCGAAAAGTTTCTTCACGGGGACCCCTATTTCCAGGCAAGAGATGGCACCATATACACTCTCCTCGCTGAGAGCGCCCCTCGGAATAGCAATCCCACTCTGTTCAAGTGTTCGTTTTCCATTCTTGTAGATATACCGTTTCCCGGGTGTAGCCACGCGTTTACCAGCTTTGAAAGAAACCAATATGCCATCTACGGCTTCTGATACTTTGGAAACGGGAATATGAGGCCGTTCTTTCATCCATTTCTCGAGCAAAGAATACTTTTCTTTAACATCCTCCGACTGTGCTCCAATCTCCTGGAACATCTTATCACGAGAAGAATTCAAAGTATTGAGCCTTTGTATGTATGACTGTTTCGTACTCGCAATAACCAGTGCATCAATGGCATGATGACGGTGGTCGAGGCGCTTTGTCCAGTCTTTAATCCTCTCCTTCTGATGGACTTGTCCATAATGCTCTTCCGTGATAATCTCAGTCTGTCCAGCAGCCTTGTAACGCTCAATGTTCAGCTGGTGAAGAATATTGTCGTAGCCCCACTCATGCCGTACAAAATCGGTTACACTACCGCTTGTCGTCCAAACAACCCTGCAAATCTGTTTAAGCATATCCACGGCCTTTTTGGAGATGTACTGAGACTGTCGCAACTGCCTATCAATAAAGTCATCAGGAATCTCATTAGCAGAAGTCATCAGGCGTTCACGCTTAGTCTTTGAGATTTCTTTCTTCTCATAGGCTTCTTCAATTCGACGAATATAATCATTGAATTCATTTTCGCCTTTCTGCCGCATATAGTCATAGGCTGTTCTATTGCTCTTCTCCGCATTGCACTTCCGACATGCGCACACTTTGTTGGAGAAAGAGTCATCGAAAAACAGAGAACGAGGAATAATATGTTCTATCTCAACATCATTTCCTTCTAAAAACTCCTTCACGCCTACGGGTTGTCCACAATAGAAGCAAATGTGTTTAGCTTCTTCCCAAAGACGATACTTCTGAATCCGGTTCCTCGAAGAACGGATGCCCATCTCCCGGATCCTTTCCTCAATGACTTTGTTTTCCCTTTCCCGTCTGTTGTTGGCCAGGTAAGCACTGTTTCGCTCATCTCTACTTTGCTTCAACTCACGGGCGAGTTCAACACGGATCTCATCAATGCTCCCATGCTCATTAAGCAGGGCATTAACGACATTGACCATTTGATTGAGGATCTTCTCAACAACCGGTTGACGAAGTTCGTTCTTCTGTAACAGAGGAAGACGGGAAAGCAAAACTCGAGCATCGTTCTCTGCCTTCGTCAAGCTATTAGAGTGGTTGATGTTGATATAGTCACAAGCCTCGCTGTATTTCAGGCCCTTTTGAAGATAAGGGAGAATCTGACGAATAAACCGTGCGGATTTGTTGCCGTATCCGAATTTGACAAAATCAATTTTGGCCAAACGGGAAATCACATCCGGATCGTCAATCCCAAACTGCCGTTTGAGAGCGGCAGCCATTTCGGATGAATCATCCATTGAGTAAACGATGTGCCAAAGACGATATAGAGGTTCTCGCTCAAAATCAGGAGATATTTCCAACAGGATTTCGCCCGTTTCCGTATCGATGAAATGCGAGTCGACACTCTTCAGTTGGAAAGAAAGAAGGTCTTCGTATCCCTGAAGGGCTTTTTTGAGTGCCATCTTGGTCACATTGCCCTGAATGCCTTTCCCAATGGCTTTGCCTCCCCACCATTTATCTCTATGACCAAGACCCAGTATCGCTTTTAGATCCGTAACAGTGAGTTTTTCGTTGTTATCGAGGAAATCGAAAAGCTTCTGCCGCTCTTCGGCGGTAAAAGGGTATGATTCGCCATTCCTGTTTTTGATTTCGATATTATTGACTGATTCCCATATCTTGCAGACCTGGAACAAAGGTGAAGTGCGCGGCGCGACTTTAGGGCCGGCAAAGATGCTTCCTCCTTCAGCTGTCTTGTATTCACGTTGGGCGAACTCGCACTGGCTGATCAGATGCTTGCAAGATTTAAGTGGTCGCTGGTAGAAAATAATCTCATCTCGAAGACGGTGGACAGCCTGGTCAGTCAGGATGTCAGGATAATATGAGCGCTGGCAGGCAATAATCTGATCGAATTCTTCCTCATATGCCTTACGCGGAAAGACCTGTTCCTTAATACGGAAGGTATAGAATTTCCCCCTATCTGTAATCACCTCACTTTCAGCCAACTTCATAGCAAAGTATTGGCCAATGGTCTTCCCCTCGACTTTGATGTTTGCAAAACGGTTGTTGATATTCTGCACATATTCTCTCTGGCTCTTGTCTTCTCCTTCGTCGGACTTGGAATGACGGTAACCTCTTTTCTGATTGATATGGTATAACACGCGGCCGATTTCAGGAAGGGTGAGCTTCTTTCCAGGAGTAGCGGCATCGGCCCTTAATTGCCAAAGTTCAAGTACTGGCAGTTTGATAAGTCGCTCATCAGGAAGCATCCCAAGACTTCTGAACTCTTCGGTAAGGTTCTGCCTTCTTTGCTGATAGCGGTCATAACCCTTCCTAGCCGTCCTTTTCTGCGTCCTTTTCTGATTCTTGGAAATGGCATTGCCAGAAGAGAATTCATTAGAATCATCCGGAGTAAGTGGAACGATACGGCTTCCCATGCCCAAAATAGACTGAGGATTTCCTTCATCATCCGCCTGAATAAGACTCCAGCCGATGGAATTAACACCTAGATCAAGGCCGAGGATTTTCTTCATTTTTTTGTTTAAAAAACTAAATTATATCCTTAACTTTGCATCACTAATCTGAAGCAAATCACAATAAGGATTATTCCGTTGTGAAAACATTCAAGGCGGGGAGCAATCTTCGCCTTTTTTTCTATTACAAACTTAATCATTTTTTTTACAAAGACCTTTCTTGTTCCTTGAGGATTTACCCTCGGATTCTTGAAGCCGAATGATTCTTAGAATGGGCGCCCTGCTGCCGAGCACAATCCCGCATCTTCTCCCAATTCTCACCGGGCTATCAGACTCAAGGAAAGCAACTCCTCGCCACAGCGATGCAAAGCTGTTTCAATCTTGAGCGCCTGTTTTTCTGAAATATAGACCCCTCCGGATTTATACTGCCTTAGCAAAGAGGCATTTACACCCGCCTTTGCCGCAAAACGCGTTGCATTGATATAATCGAAATAATCGAAAACAGATGCAATGTCGTATCTATACTCGAATTCAACATCTTCAAGTTCATCCGGCAGCGATTCTCCAGCTTCTACAAAAGCAGATCGTATTTCTGATAATGACCGTTCAAAATCTGCCATCGCGTCGGCAACCGTCGCACCACTACCGATAACCGTACTCTCCAGGTCAGGCGTATAGATGCCATATTTCCCGTCCCGTCCTTTCTCAATAAGAGCTACTGTTTTCATCTCAAAAACCTATCTGCTTTTTCAGTTTGTTGAACGTTCCTGTCTTCACCTCCTCAGATCCATGTCTCGATATCTGAAGGATTCCTTTTCTGTCAGGATGACGATAAATATCGTGATTAGCTCCGCTGCGCCATTTGCGCCATCCGTATTCCTCGGCGATACGTCTCAATTCACTCCACTTCATAGCCCACGTATCACAGTACAAATATATAACATAATTGCTATATATCCAACTGCTTTTCTCCGCGAATTTAACACACCCCATTCTCAAGAAAAAAATCGGATGTGAGATTTACTGCTTTTCAAATAATCGGAAGAAATACAAAAAACTAATCGCCAACGGCATCAGCGCAAATGTGGTGGTACTCGACCGATATTTCCGGCAGACCGACAGGACTGATAGTCAACAAAGTCAGGCCAAATGACTATCTTTGTTTTCGATAAACCGAAATCTCATGAAGAAAAGTTACAAAATCTCAATCCTGTTCGTCCTGATTGCCGGCCTCTGCGCCTGCCAGTCCCAGCCGGAATACTGCACCGTCAAAGGCACCGTCAAAGGCCTCAAGAACGGGACCCGGCTTGAATTGCAGGACGAGCACAATCATTTCAAAGTCATTGCGTCAACACGGGTCAAAGATGGCGCGTATGAGTTTCACCCATACGCTTCTGCACCCACTCACGTATACCTCTATTCGAAGGATGGAGAGCAGCTGAAGGATTTTCTCCTGGAACCGGGAACCATTATTGCCGATGTGGATGCAACGGATGAAAAGGATTATACCACATTTGCGACAGGGACGCCTTCCAATGACTTGCTCCACAAGATCAATCAATTGGAAATGAACGGCGACCCGGATGCCGCCAAGACTATCAGGGATGAAGTCACCAATGCAGGAGAAACCGGCATTCTGGCGCTTTACCTTGCTGACGGTCACGGCGTTCCTGCAGCTCAGGGGCTTGTCGTACTTGACCGCCTGTCGGCTGATCTTGCAGCCAAACCCTACGTGGCCGAGTTCCGGGAAGCATTGACCTGCCGGGCAAAAACGGAACCCGCACCGGAGGGAAGCGAGAGTCCGAACTATTATATCGACATGGAGTTTCCGGATATTGACGGCAATCCGATCAGTCTGAGTTCCGTGGTCAACAACCCGGCCAACCGATATATCCTCCTGGATTTCTGGGCTACCTGGTGCTCCCCCTGCAGGGAATCCATTCCAAAATTGCAAGCTCTGTATAAAGAGTATCACGACAAAGGGCTTGAGATCTATTCCGTTTCGGAAGATGTAAATGAAAGGAACTGGAAGAACTTCCTGCCGGAAAACGGTATGACCTGGGTTAATGTACGGGATGTCAATCCTGGCAGGAATGACAAAGGTATGTGGAAGGAGTATGCCCTCCACGGCATCCCGACCTATCTGGTCATTGACGGAGAAACCGGCGCCATCATTTTCAGAGACGGGACGAAAGATATAGCGACTGTCATAACCGCACTGTTCCAGTAAGGTGCATTTTGTTTATCTTTGGCGTATGAAAAAGATTATCACCCTCTTACTTACTGCAATCATGGCCGTGGGGTGCGGAAACGACGCCCAGAAGGGAGCGGAGCCCCAGGACAAGCCCTGGCAGGAAATCAAACCTGCGGAAATTGAACTGAACCCCCTTCAGATGATCGACCGGGACTGGCTGGAACTTTCGGCCGGAAAGGAAGGCAATATGAACCTGATGACCATCTCCTGGGGTTCCATCGGTGAACTCTGGGGCAAGCCCGTATTCATCGTCTATGTTTCCACCAGCCGATATACCTACCAGTTTATGGAGGAGAACGATTACTTTACCGTGACGCACTTCCCCGCCTCTATGAAAGACAAACTGGCCTATCTGGGCCGTGTTTCAGGGCGGGATGAAGACAAGGTAGCCGGCGCCGGACTCACCGTCGAATTTACCGGGCTGGGCAATCCCATCTATGCCGAGGCCGACCTGGCCATCGAGTGCAAAAAAATCTACGCCAAGCAGTTCGATGCAGAACTGCTGCCGCCGGAACAGCGCGACTGGTACGAGCGCAGCGGTACCGGAATCCACACCGTGTACATCGGTGAGATCCTCCACGTCTGGAAAAAATAGTCGGGAATGAATAAACTTCGTGAAAACGAATTTCTGATGAAGCGCTTCTTCCTTTTGCTCTCCTGCTGCCTCCTGATGGCCGTGCAGGGATGGGCGGCCCCGCTTTTCCAGCCGGGAAGCGGGGTCGTCGCGTTCACCGCCTACAAGCCTTTCGCCGACAGGCCGGTCAACATCTATTACCACTTCCCGGCGACGGCCGATCCAGCCACGGCGCAGGTCCTGATGCTCATTCCCGGTGCAGGCCGGGACGCGAAGCCACTGCTGGATTCGGTGCGGGAGAAGCTCGACGAAGTGAACGTCATCGCTTTCTCCCTGGAATTCCCGTCGGACACCTATCCGGTGCGGGAGTATCAGGAAGTGGGCATCCGCGACAAAGACGGCCGTCTCAAGAAACCGGCCGACCGGACGGTCCAGCTTCCCGACCGGATTTTCGAGTTCATCAAGGCGCATTCCGCCATCCGGGCCGCGCGCTATGATATGATCGGCCATTCGGCGGGCGGCCAGTTCATCCACCGGTTCCTCCTGTTCCACGACTCCTCGTATGTGGACCGGGCGGTCGTCGGGGCGCCGGGCTGGTTTACCTTCCCGGACCCGTCGCAGCCGTATCCCTACGGGCTCAAGGATACGGACCGGGCTTCCGACGATGTGATCGCCCGTTTTCTGGGCAAGAAGATGATCCTGCAGGTCGGTGCGCTGGATACGGACCGCGGCGGCGTGCTCCGCAAGACGCCCGAGGCCGATGCGCAGGGCATCAACCGGCTGGACCGGGCGCGGACTTTCTTTGCCTACCTGCGCAAGGAGGCGCAGCGCCTGGCGGTTCCGTTCAGCTGGACCTACTGTGAGGTTCCGGGCGTCGGACACGATTCAGGGCAGATGGCGGTCTATGCGATGGAAACCCTCTATTGCCCGGGTGCGGGCAACAGCGTCCTCGATAACAGCCGGTCCCACACGTCATTGGCAGCCACGGTCCCCGTCCGGTATATGGCTCCGAACGACTGGCTCCACCGCTACGACAAGGAAGTGGCGGCGCTCGGCACACCGACGCCGGAGGAGGCGGCGTGTGACGTGCTGCTGCTGGGCAGCTCTTCCATCGTCCTCTGGAATACCGTGGCCGAGGACCTGGCACCGCTCAAGACCGTGCGCCGCGGCTATGGGGGCTCCACGCTCCGCGACCAGCTCGTGTATTTCGACCGGCTGACGGCCGGCTACCATCCGAAGGCGGTTGTCATCTACTGCGACAACGACCTCTGCGGCAACGACAACGACCTCACGCCGCTGCAGTATTGCGACCTGTACCGCGTTTTCTGCGGCAAGCTTCAAGAAGTTTTCCCGGAAGCGCAGCTCTATCTGCTCTCCATCAAATATGCGCCCTTGCAGAAAAATACCTGGGACAAGAAAGCCGTGGCCAACGAGTTGCTGAAGGAGTATGCCGCCCAGGAGCGCGGCATCCACTTCGTCGATGTCACGACGCCGATGCTCGATGAAAACGGCCAGTCCCGGGATGAATTCTTCGCCGGCGACGCCCTCCACCTCAGTCCCAGGGGTTACGCAGTCTGGGCTTCCGTTCTCCGCCCGTTATTAGAGAAATTTGCGTATCTTTGAAAGACAGAATCTGCGCTTACATAGAAACAGCCAAATAATCACCCTAACCTAACCCCCTATGAAACATATTTTGATGATCATCCTGGCCAGCTGTGCCTGCCTGTCTCTGACAAGCTGCGACAATGTACAAAAAGTCCTGGGCGCCGTCGTTTCCAATCTGGCCGGCAATACGGCCGAGGAAGAAGAATTGGGCACCGGCGGCCTGTTGGGCAACTTGACGGGCGAAGCCGTGGTCGAAGGCAATACGCTTCGCTACGGCGACCATACCTACACGGTATCGGGTGTGATAGACCACACAAGCGGCCAGTTCAAGACCCCGACGGCGACCGTCACATTTACGAATGTTCCGTCGGACTATGCCGAATTCGCAGCGGTCTATCAGAACCTGCTGGGCAAGAGTGTCCAGGGAACTGCCGCCATGGTTCCAATGGCCATCGAGCTTTACGCCCGCGATGCGACTGTGGGGGAACGCTGCCTGAACCTGCTTTGCAACAGCTCCGCGACGGTGAGCGGGATTACGGGCATTTTGAAGCAGAAGTTCGTGCCTTCGCGTTTCTCTCCGGAAAACGATTCCTACATTCAGCGCTACCTGCCCGCCGCCTTGCTCAAGGGAGCCGAGCCGTCCAACGCATATACGCCCGACAAGCCCTATACCGTGGAAATGTGCCCGTCGCCGAACGGCGTGAAAGCGGCGCCGCTCACGGGCGGGGAAGTCACGTATCTTTATATTCTGGCCGGCGGATGGGATACTTACCAGCGTGCGGTGGATATCTTCCTCAAAGACGGCGACGACCACTACAAGGTCTTCAACTGCCCTTCCTGCTATACGCAGTGCAAGCAGATTCGCGGCACCTGGCCCGGACTGGATTAGCGATTGTTATGAAAAAAATGAATATCCCCCTGATGGCCATGCTGTTGCTGCTGTCCATCATCGTATGCCCGATCCTGTATTTCACGGTCGGGCCCCGGCTGGACGCCACCCAGCTGGACACGCTCAGGATCCTGGGCATCATCGCCGCCTGCAGTGCGGCATTCTGTTTCATCGCAGGCGAAGCCACCGGCAACAACAGCCAGATGGACAAATTGTGGAGCCTGCTGCCCATTGCCTATACTTGGGTGATCGCCGCCAAGGGCGGTATGAATCCGCGACTGGTCGTGATGGCCGTACTGGCCACGCTCTGGGGCATCCGGCTTACCTGGAATTTCGCCCGGAAAGGGGCCTACAAACTTAAATTCTGGGAAGGCACGGAAGATTACCGATGGGCCGTGGTCCGTTCCGGACAGGCTTTCAAAAAACGTTGGGCCTGGGCGCTTTTCGACCTCGGCTTCATCTGCATCTACCAGAACGCCCTGGTGCTGATGACCACCTTCCCCGCCCTGGTGGCCATGCGTTCAGACAAGCCTTTCGGCTGGCTGGACGGCATCGCCGCCGTCCTGATGCTGGGATTCATCGTATGGGAAACCGTCGCCGACGAGCAGCAGTGGGCTTTCCAGACCCGGAAATGGGCCTTGATCGGTGAAGGAAAAAAACTGGAGGAACTGCCGGCACCCTATAACAAGGGATTCAACACCACAGGCCTCTGGGGACGAAGCCGCCATCCCAACTATTTCGCGGAACAAAGCATCTGGGCGAGTTTTTACCTCTTTTCCATCGCTGCGGGTATGGGCATCCTCAACTGGAGCATCATCGGCGCGCTGCTGCTGATCGTCCTGTTCCAGGGAAGCTCGTCGCTGGCCGAGGAAATCAGTTCCGGCAAGTATCCCGGATACGCGGATTACTGCCGCAGCGTCCCCCGCTTCTTCCCGCGTTGACAAAAAGCTTTTCCATAGATGGCAGGACGTGCCGGCTGTTCGGACCGGACGGGCCGGGCGATCCGGAATATCTGCTCATACAGCCTTCCGCGCGCCACGAAACCGCCACGCTGGAAGCGGAAGCGGCGCAGATCGAAGCCCTGTCGAAGCACTCTTTTATCCTGACGGCCATTGATTTGGACGACTGGATCCTCGATTTGATGCCCTGGCCGGACAGGAACATCTCCCGCGAAGAAAAGGCGGGCAGACTCGCCCCGGAAACGCTGCAATTCATCCTGGCAAGTCTGATTCCCGAATTGAAAGGACAATTTGGAGAGCGGCCCGTCATCCTGGGCGGTTACTCGCTGGGCGGCCTGTTCGCACTTTGGGCGGCAAGCCGGACAGACTGTTTCAAGGCCATTGCGGCAGCCTCCCCTTCCGTGTGGATCAAAGACTGGATTCCCTTTGCCCGGAATAATATACCGGCGGCCGAATCTGTCTATCTGAGCCTCGGCCGGCGCGAAGAACACGTGAAGAATCAAGCCATCGCCCGGGTCGGAGATTGTTTTCGGGAATACGATGCACTGCTCCAGGCTCAATTAGGCCCGGCACACCGTACCCTGGTCTGGGAAGAAGGCAATCATTTCACCGACAACGAAGGCCGGATGGCCCGTGCCTTCGCCTGGTGCATGGACCGTCCGTCTAATACGTGTGAACGGAAAACTCCTTCGCAGAAGGCAGGTAGTTGATGCCCCACCAGCACATCTGCAGGCAGAGGAACGATAACAGGAGCAGGATGAGCGCCGTACGCTTCTCCTGCGGGCGGGCCCGGCGGAAATGGATGTACAGCACATAGCACAGCCAGGTGATCGCCGCCCAGGTCTCCTTGGGATCCCATCCCCAGAAACCGCCCCAGACTTCCTTGGCCCACAGAGCGCCGAAGAGCATGCCGAAGGTCAGGAACGTCAGGCCCACATACACCAGGTTGTCGGTCATCGCCATTTCGGCATCGGTGGTCTTCCCACGGCGGAAGAACAGCAGGTAAACGGCCATCACCGCCGAAGCGCCGAGAATCGCATAGGAAAGCATATAGACGATCACGTGCGGAGCGAACCAGGGGCTCATCAGCGCAGGCATCATCGTCTTGTTGTGGATCTCCGGCTTGAAGAGGTTGACGCAGATGAAAACCAGCGCCAGGACCGTGGTGAAACTCAGGATCCACTTGTAGCGCCAGCGGCTGTAGACGATAATGCCGGCCAGCGGCAGGAAGAACGAAAACCACAGCCGCGTCTCACCCTGCGTTCGCAAAGGCGGACGGTCGAGCGAGATCCAGAAACCGATGATGAAAGCCGCATAGATCAGCAGGCCCAGCAGGGTCAGGAGCAGCGTAGGCGTCCTGCGGCCCTTCCAGGCAAAGAATGCGCCGAGCGCCCAGCAAAGGACCGCCGAAAGGGCGAACCAGACAAAAACATCCCAACTCATAATTGTTCCTCCTTTTTCGGTCGCGGGGCCATGAAGAAGAAGAGACACAGGGCGCCGGCCAGCATCATCAGGATGCCGGTCCGAACGAAGGGCTGCCAGGGCTCGCGGACGAGTTCCAGAACGCTGATTTCACTCTCCGTCCCCTTTTCTTCGTCATAGTCGTATTGATACATTTTCCATCCGCCGGCCTGCAGGGGCTTGTTGACCTCGATGACCGCGGGGATGACCTCCCCTTTCTTCGTACGGACCGTCACATCGGAGGCGAAACGCTTGGGCATGCGCATCTTCGCGCCGGGCTGCAGCGGGTATTCTTCCATAATGAAATCGTGCAGCTCGACGGACAGGTCCAATTCGTGGACGACGCCGGCTTCATCGCTCGCCTGACACGTGGTTTCGCCCTCGCGGGTGGTCATATGAAGGCGCTGCGTGTCGGGAGCGCCGAGCGCACCGCAGACCAGCGCCAGGAAAAGGCCCAGGTGGTTGAGCAGGAAAGGGATTTCCCGCACAGTGAAATGCAGCAGATGATTGAACGTCGTCAGGCCGAGAATGACCATCAGCCAGGCATAACTGAGCACGAAAGGCCAGAAATCGAGCATCTGCGAGATCCAGGGAATGCCGCCGCCGTCATCCCGCTGGGCCGTCAAACCCATCACGAGCGTCAGTGCAAGAGCGTAGATCACCGCCGGTACGGCGGCATCCAGCGTCATCATCCACGCAAAAAAGGGAATCTTGTGACGGAGAAGATACGCCGCCACAAGAAGTCCCAGGAAAACAAGCAGGACGGTCAGATTGACCGGAAAGGCCAGCCAGTCCCAATGGAACGGACCAACGGCTGCCTGCAAGACCAGACCGACTATAATAAGACCGGCTCCGATCAGGAAGCTTTTTTTCATAACGATGGCGGACAGGAGAGCAATTGGTTGATAATTCCGTCGAGCATGGCGTACAGGCTCGGGACGGTTTCCGGCGTAACGGTTTCGCAGAGCAGGGAACTGCCGACAGCCTCAGGCATATCGGTGAGTTTTTCCTGCAGATCGTGACCTTTTTTCGTGAGCTTTACGATCATCTGGCGGGCATCATCCCTGCCCCGTGTCCGCGTCACGATACCTTCGGTCTCCATCCGTTTGAGCAACGGTGTGACCGTGTTGGTTTCCAGCAACAATCGCTTGGCGATATCGTTGACCGGCTGCGCGTCATTCTCCCAAAGGACCATCAGCACCAGGTACTGCGGATAGGTAAGGCCATGCGCAGCCAGCATCGGATGGTAAGCCTGCGTGATCAGACGCGAGGCGGTGTAGAGCCGGAAACAGATCTGGTTGTCGAGTCTGAACTGCGGCTTGATCATAGCATCGCCTGGATGTCCTTCTCCATCTTCTCCGGTGTCACGGTCGGGGCAAAGCGCTTGACGACGGTTCCGTCGCGGTTGATGAGGAATTTGGTGAAATTCCACTTGATGGCGTTGCCGAACGTGCCTTTGGCGGCCGACTTCAGGTATTTGTAGATGGGGTGCGCGTTATCGCCGTTCACCTCGATCTTGGCCATCAGCGGGAAGGTGACGCCGTGGTTGATGCGGCAGAACTCGGCGATCTCTTCATTGGTACCGGGTTCCTGGTGGGCGAACTGGTCGCAGGGGAAGCCGACGATGACGAGACCCTGGTCATTATACTTCTGGTAAAGAGCTTCCAACCCGTCGTACTGCGGGGTAAAACCGCACTTCGAGGCTGTGTTGACAATCATCAGTACTTTGCCTTCATACTGTGCGAAATCTACTTCGACGCCCTTGTTGCTCAGGGCTTTAAAATCATAAATCTTGGCCATATACGTATTATTTATATCGTTCACGATGCAAATATAGACATTCTATTTTATATCGCAAGCGATATTTTTGATTTTTTTTTCTCTCCGATTCATTATATTTGTACCCGCAATGAGCGGAAAACGACACCAGCAGCCCCTCCGGAGCGCGATGACGATGCTTTGCATCGCCGTCTTCCTCTTCAGTTATGTCAATGCCACGATGTTCTGGCACGGACACAGCCGGGCCGGGTACTGGGTTTTCCACTCCCACATCGCTTCTGCGTCGCACCGCGCCGCACCGAGCGAAAACCCGCACAACGCTGCCGAACTGTTGCTGATCGAGGCTGCGAACCAAATCTCCTGCACGGACGAAGTGATGCCTGCCTGCGATATGGAGCCGCTCCGGACCGTTCTGGGCACCGTCCAGACGCAGCCGGAGTCCGGCACCGGCATCTGCCTGCACGACCTCTCGCTCCTCCGCGGGCCGCCGGCACTTGTTTGATCGCTGAACCGGGCGCGAAGAAGCCCGATTTCCCAAGTCAAACAAGAAAATCCCTTCTAATGAAATACAGATTGATTGCGCTGATGCTGCTCGCATCGGCCCTTTACGGATGCGGTACGCGCCACGGCGCGAACGGCGACGCCGCAGCCGGTCCGGGATTCACCTCGGACGAAAACGGAGTCAGCATCGTCGCAGGCTCCCCGCTCGCGGCCAAGCTGAAACTGGCCGTTACCGCGCCCCAGACGCTGGACATCCAACTCGCCACAACGGCTTCGGTCGGCCCCAAGTCGGGAAGCGTCGCTGAAATCGGCCTTCCGTTCGGAGGCCGCGTCGTACGCGCATTCGTCCGGCTGGGCGACCCGGTCCGGCGCGGCCAGGCCCTTTTCGAAGTCAGTTCTTCCGACTACCTGGAAGCGGTCCGGGATTACCTGGAAAGCCAAAGCGCCGCTGACCTGGCCACCGCCAACCGGAAACGGAAGGAGACCCTGCACCGGTCGGGGATGCTCTCCGACCGCGAATGGGAGGAAGTCTGCGCCGAGACCCGCAACGCCGAGAACGCCTGCGAACTCGCCCGCCGCTGCCTGGCCCTCTTCAACGTGGACGCCGCGTCCGTAAAACTGGGCGAACCCCTGCGGGTCGTCTCGCCGATTTCGGGCCGCGTCGTCCGCAACGACCTGGTCATCGGGGGCTATCTCGGGGAAGAAGACGAAGCGCCGATGACCGTGGCCGACCTTTCGTCGGTCTGGGTCACGGCCAACGTGAAGGCTGCGCAAGTGGCCGGACTTGCGGCAGGCCAGCCCGTGGAGATCGATATCGATGCGGAGCACCGGGCCGAGGGCCGGATCTTCTACGTGGGAGAAGTCCTCGACGAGAAGACCCGCACGCTGCCGGTGGTCATCGAGTGCGACAACACGCAGCGGCTGCTCAAACCCGGGATGTTCGTCACGGCCCGTTTTGCGCACCGGACGGCCGAAGTGCTGGCCATCCCCGCCTCCGCCGTCTTCCAGGGCGCGGATGCGAAATTCGTGTATGTGCAGGACAGCCCCAACCACTTCCAGCGGGTTCCCGTCCAGGTCGAAACCGCGGAAAAGGGTCTGCAACGGGTGATTTCAGGGCTGGCCGGCGGTGAGACAATCATCGCCGACGGCGGAATCTATCTGAGCGAATAGCGCGATGGAACGCCTCGTCAATTTCGCCCTCAAACGCAGAGGGCTCCTGGCCGTCATTTTCCTGGTCGTTTCGCTGTTCGGCATCTATTCCTGGACCCGGCTCTCCATCGATGCCTATCCCGACATTGCCGACGTGACCGTCCAGGTCGTCACCCAGGTGCCGGGCCTGGCCGCCGAGGAAGTCGAGCAGCAGATCACCATCCCGCTCGAACGCGCGCTCAATGGCATCCCGTCGCTCGACGTGATGCGGAGCAAGAACGCTTTCGGCCTGTCCATCATCGTCCTGGTCTTCCAGGACGGAACCGAGGACTACTGGGCGCGGCAGCGGGTGCGCGAATGCATCGGCGACGTGGACCTGCCCTACGACGCCGTGCCGGAACTCAATCCCCTCACCTCTCCGACCGGTGAGATCTACCGCTATGTACTCGTCGGCGAAGGCTATTCCCTCCGCGAACTGACCGAGATCAACAAGTGGACCGTCATTCCCCGGCTGCAGCAGATCCAGGGTGTGGCGGCCGTGAGCAACTACGGCGGCCTGACCACGCAGTACCAGCTGGAACTCGATCCGCAGCGGCTGCTGGCCTACGACCTGTCGATCGCGGACGTGGAGGAAGCGCTGGAGAACAACAACGCCAATGCAGGCGGCAGCATGATCAGCCTGGGCGACGTCAGTTACGTCGTACGCGGCGTGGGCCTGGTCCGGGAACTCGAGGACCTGGGCGACATCGTGGTCAAGAACGAGGACGGCATCCCCGTTTTCCTGCGCGACCTGGGCGAACCCAAATACGGAAATCTGGAGCGTAAGGGCATCCTGGGCTACGTCGATGACGAGATTTCCATCGACGACGGCGTGGAAGGCATCGTCCAGATGCTGCGCTACCAGAATCCGTCCCAGGTACTGGAAAAGGTGCACCAGGCGGTCGATGACCTGAACCGGGACGGTCTGCCGGAAGGCGTCCAGATCCGGACCTTCCTCGACCGCACGAACCTGGTGGGCACCACCCTCCACACGGTGGAACACACCCTGCTCTTCGGCATGCTCCTGGTCATCGGCATTCTGCTCATCTTCCTCGGAAGTCCGAAGAGCGCGCTGATCGTGGCCGCCACCATTCCCGTCTCGCTGCTGATCGCCTTCATCCTGATGCACCTGACCGGCATCCCGGCCAACCTGCT
>JAEEGJ010015066.1_pt1 | contig 18150 bp, 15 predicted proteins | sample 8958761 | NCBI WGS metagenome assembly JAEEGJ01 (sample SAMN16246546, study PRJNA631951) | gut metagenome | biome: gut microbiome; feature: rumen; material: RS-attached | host: Bos | place: Iran: Karaj | collected 2018-10
CTGTTTCTTTCGCCAATACCTCCTGGCAAAGAATAGCCTTTGGACGCTAATCTTACAGTTTCCTCGCTGTATGGTAATGGAATAAATTCACCGTCTCTTGCCACAGTCAGTGTGCAGTCTCTGCCTTGAATGCTCATAGGTGAATTATAAGATGTGAGTGGTTTTCCTGATGGTTAAGAAATATTAACTTTTGGGAAAGAATGAGTATATTAAACTTATTATATATAGATATATTTTAAAAAGTTGTTTAATTATAGAAATATATTCTCACAAGCTGCATTATATGAAATATAAGAATCTAATGTACGTATTCTTCTTTGTTGTATTTTTCTTCTTACATTTAAATTTCCACTATTTGGATTTAGAAGTTTTTTATAATCTTCTTGTACACAAATATTTTTCCATTCATTAATAAGTATTCTAGTTTTTTCAACGACTTCTTTGTGAAGTTCTGATTCGTTATAATGTGGAATAATTTTGTATGGTAAAGTATGAATATGGCGTTTTCCGAAGGCTCCTTCAGGTTGAAAATCTGCAATTTGTAATGCTAAAGCTTCGCTATTTAAAAGCCCAGTATAAAACAGAGCTTCCTCTTCAGTTTTTACCATGTACCAATATAGAGTTTGGTCTATAATTAATTTATCAATATTATAATTATGTAAATCAATATATGCTGCACATGGATTAGAACCACTTGCACTTGATAAAACTAGAAATTGTTCTTGATCAAAATTTTGTTTATATAATTTATCATAAATATTTATTGTTTGTGAAAGATATGTGCTTAAATCTTGATTGACGGCCTCTTTTATTTGATTAAAAACATATGCTGTACTAGGGTTGACAAGTGATAAATATTCTGGAGTTAGTATTTTCCAAATTCCATTATCTTTTATCCCTGGCATTAGAATCTTTGTTGTATCTGCCATTATAAATGGTGAAAGATGTTTAGAAATATATGAATCATATAAAAATATATCTTCAATTTGTGATGCTTCCAAATCATTACAAAGATTTTTTTTACTTTCACTTATTAAAAACCAAAGATTTCCATTTCTATCAATTTTATTTATATTCCAAGTTCCATTAGGTTGCTTTATATAATCATGATATAAAACTGTCCTTGGGAATAAGTCACATCCTTGTATGAAACTAAGTGGATTTTCACCTATTATATCAGAAACCAGGAATTCAATACCTTTATTTGTCCATGCTGTTCTTTTTCCCTGATGATTTAAAGTATATATACAGTTTTTAAAATCATTATGATTATTATAAAATCTTCCTTGAATTGTTTTGTGAGGATTATTATTTTTTACTCCTGAAAGAACTATTGCTTTATTCTTAAAAGTATCTGTAGGTAATTCCCATATAGATGATACACTTGTATTCAATTGCTTTTGAGATATTCTATATTTTTCATTTCTAAATGCCTCGTGATTGAGACCACTCATTAAACTTATAGGCATGACAAAACTCCATGGAGAGTTTTCTTTTAAATATCTATTAATTGAACTTACTAAAAAAATTGTGGCTAATTCCATGTGTGGATGAGCAGCTCCATGGGGTTGTATAGAGTATTGTTTTGCTATTTCTTTTAAAGCGTCTTTATATGGATTGTCAGCAAGTTTGCTCATTGCCATCCATGGTGGATTTGAAATAACACAATTGAATTGCTGTTCTGTTAATCCAGGTCTATAACTATTACTTATAATAAAATACCAAATCCCATTTTTTCTTTGCCTTTGTAAAATCTCAAGTTGCGAAATCATTGATATAGCAGTTTCTTTTAATTCATTTATTTTGTTATTATCAATTTTTGTACTTGCTTCTTGTATAATTTTTTCAATTATTAAATCAATTGGAATTTCTCCGACTTTTTCTTGTGGGGTAGAAGCTCGGACCATAGCATTGCTATATATTTTTGAAATATATATATCAAAAAGTTTTCTATATTCATAAAAAAATAAAAAATCTGGTATTCTTATTTTTTGTTCATTAAGCGTAATATAATAATTCGTATCGTCATGGCTTTTTGATTGTGTTATAGGTGTAGGTACAAATAATGAATCTGCATGATAAATAGGTACAATAATAACTCCTTTGTGTTGTGCAAATAAATCTCTCATTGTTAATATCCAATTAACTTTAGCAAGCATTACTGCGAGTGGATCAATATCAAATCCTGTTACTGCTGAAAAAATAATGTTATCTAAGTTTTCATTATAATTTGATGGAGTAATATCGTATTCTCTTCTTATCGCTTTTATGGATTCAATAAGAAAAATGCCAGAACCACAACACATATCGATAATACGAGGTTCTTCAGATAATTGTTCTAAATTATAATTAACAATATCTTTTGCAATCCAATGAGGTGTAAACTCTTGTCCTAGCATTAATCGGTGTTCTTTATTAGCAAGCTGAGCTAACAATTTACCAAAGATATCTTCTTCAGCAATTCTAGAAAAATCATATGCACAAAGCCTGTTTTGTATTTCCAATGCAGAATGTAAAATTAAATCTACATAGGGTTCTTCGTTTAGCCAACCAAAATAATCGTAATCAATAAAATTATGGATGTTTAATCTTGTAAAGTATTTACCATTAAGAATTAATTTAATTTCATCACTAGAACTTATTATAGCTTTTCCTTCAAGTATGTTTGCACAAATAATTTTTGCTACAGTTACTAAATAAAATTCACTTACATATGTTTCTACAGAAAATTTGCCATAATCAGAAACTCCTAGGAATGCAATAAAATTTTGCCATACTTGTTTTATAAGATTTGCATAATCTTGATTTTGCTCAAAGGCCTCATGAACTATTTCTGAAAAAATACTGATATTATTATTATAAAATGAACTTTCAACACCAAAATCTATTGATAAAGTATTTGAATTTAGTAAACGTGATTCATTTCTTGCTACGAAAGTATTTATAAAAGTTTCAAATTTTTTATATTCATCTTCTGATTCTGGAGAAAGATCAATATATGCTATTTGTTCCAGCTCAATATCATCTGGACCTAGTAATTTATTATTTATTGGTTTATTGATTAAATGTATTTTATATCCGTACCAGTGTAATGTATCTGATAAGACTCCTAATACTTCATTTTCGGGTATTCCTAGGTTGCACAAAGCTGCAGAGTATTCCTTAACTTGTATAAAACCTTCATTAAATATATCTTGAATTGTTAGATTTTTTTCATATTCTATAACAGTTTTTCCAACAACAGCGTCTACAAATCCATTTTTAATTTTATCACCATCTGCATAATGAACATATTGTTCTGTTCCAAGCATATGCTCCTTCACCCACCAAGGTTCGTCAGGAAATATGGAATTCAGTTTAGATGAAAAATAATGTCTTATTTTATCTTCAACAGCGCCGTTTTCTATAAGAAGCCTTGCATTTATTATAAAATCTTGGAGTTGTTCTTTATTCACTTTGCTGTTCTCCTTTCATTATATTTTCTAATTAATAATTTTTTCATTTTATATGTTAAATTATCATCTCCAAATGAATTTGCTATTATTGTATCAATATTATTCTGAATGTTATTATTTATTGATTCATTAATAACAATATTTTTACCAAGTTCCATTAATTCATCATATTCTTTTTTATTAAAAATTGGAAAATATAATTTTTTAAGATGACTAGCTTCTATTTTAAGTGCACCACCGCCCATAATAGTACATGAAAGCTCGAAAAAAACTTTACTCCAGGTAGAATTCAATAAAGCTAATATAATTAATATATTACGTTCGTCATCACTCCAAAGAGTAATCATATTAGCATCAATAACAATTTGATTTGTTTTGGATTGTTGAACATATAAACATTCTGTTATTCCGGACGACACTCGTGTAATACATAGATTAGGAAAATGTCTATTAGTAAATTGTGGTAATCTAAACCATTCTCGTATAATTTTATTTCCTTCTTTTCTTTCATTAGGTTTTACTGCACTATATTCTTTAAACTTTTTTCCTTTTGGGTCAGTATATTTTTCTGCAGATTGTATGTATTTTTTTAACTCATCATCCAAATTATTTCTGGGAGAAAATATTACTTTTGGAAGTAATTCAGGTTTTATTATTATACCTTCTACATCATTTCTAGATTGTAAAGCAGAAATAACATCATCCTTTTTTAAAATATAATTTTTTCCACCTTCATCCCAATTATTACTTTTGACAATTATAACATTTTCATTTTCTTCGATTTTATTTAAATAAAAGAATTCATTAGCACCTGAACGGAATCCTTGCCCATAATTTATCCCCATTTCAGTGAGTGTAATTAGTTTTTCTTTTTTTATATTTTTAAGTAAAGATAATAATTCATATGGTAAATTTATTTGTTTTGATAAATATATTTTATCTTCATTCAAAATCCATGGTGTATTTTCATCTAATATATGTACATTAGGAAACAGTTTTATTGTACTAGTTGTATAATTATGTGTGGGTTCAATGATTAGTGTATTAAATTCTAAATTCTTTGAAAGTTTTTTTAATGGTGTTCTTTTTGCAATTACTAATGAAGTTTTTACTAGTGCATTATCAAAACAACATGAACTATTATTTTTTGCAATTGTTTCGATATGAAAACATTTAGTTAAAAGATATTGTATAGGACTTGCATAATCTCTGTTTAACCATGTATCTGGTACTACAATAGCAATATATCCTCCAATTTTGACTAAAGAAGCACATAATATCCAAGATGGTATTGCCATATCAGATAAACCTGAATAGTTATTTGCAATTTGTAAAAACAATTCTTTTTCTTGTTTCGATAAATATTGAATACGTTTTATTTGCTTAATTAGGTTTTCTCTAATTTTTTTGGCATTAGGCATAATGCCATCATCATTTTTTTGTAGTTGGTATCTAACATAAGGTGGATTTGTGATTATTAAATCCCATCCTTCATCTGTTAGTATTTCGGGACATTCAAAAGCATCTGCTGTAACTATTTTAATATTTGGTAATCTTTTTTTACATATTGTTGCAATATTTTTATCTATTTCAATACCCATTATATTTTTTAAATTTTTTGTATTCTGAATTACAGAACATAGTAAATCTCCTGTACCTACCATTGGATCAAGTACTTTGTCCCAACATTCTGTTTTAGGAAGTAATGAAAAAAGTTTATTTGCAATTTCTAATCCTGAGAAATATTGTCCATATCTTTTTTTATGTTGTATATCAATACTATTTTTCATTTTTATGGGCCGATTTAATATTATTTATATAATCATAAAAATTCGATGCATCCATTTTTATAGTTATACCATTTTCAAAACATTTTCCAATATATAATGAATAACAATGTCTTTGTTCAATAATTGTTTCATGTGGATTTTCATTAATAATTTTTTCAATAATTGTTTTTTCATTTAAATTCTTAAAATGTTTTTCATCTTTTTCTTCTAATAAAAATACAGGGTCACCTTGTACAGAGGTATTAGAAATAACTTGTTTAAAACTTCCTTGTGTCTTATCAAGATAACTTGTTTGTTTAATATTAAATCCAGCTGTATCAATGGCATTTGCAAAAGCTTTCCAAACAGTTGCTTTGGCTGCATGAAAAACAATAGTTACTGGTTTGTTTTGTTTTATAACCCTTTTTATCTCCTTAAAAACACAAGATAACATTTGTTGATATTTCTGAGTTGTTTTGTTTTGAGAATTACTTATAATTATTTCATCTTCAATGTTAGTTTTTTCTTTTAACCAAAGTTCATTAATTTGATTAATTTCTGCATATGGTATGAAATCTCCAAAAGGAGGATCCGTAAATATATAATCAATACTATTATCTTTTTCTATCATATTTGTACTAGTTTGATTCCGTATCTCAATATTCCCATTACAGTTTTCTAATAATTTATATAATTCTTCAAAATTTTTTGATTTTCGTTTTAACCCCAAAATAATATTCTTTTCGACAGGCAGTTTGCTTATATATAACACTCCGCTTTGAGCACCAGTTAAAACAAAATCTTTATTATTGTGTTTTGCTACAATTCTTGTCATTAAAGTACAATGTGAACTGTTATAACTTAGTAGTAAAAGTTTTAAAGCATTTGATTGTTTTTCTGGATACTCTTCTGTTAATTTCCAAAGTTTATTGAAAACTAAAAAATTCCTTGTTGTATAAAAATGGTGTAAATGAGTTATTCCAAAATGATAACCTGTTCTATGTAAATCACCCCATTTTATTTCTTTTGGGGGTATATTGTTAAAATTGTCATTATTTTCTATTTTGTTTAATAACTTTATATCATCTTCATTAGCTGCTCTATTCCAGTTTTTTTTGCCAGTGGTTCCATATACCCATACAAGTTTACGTTTTTTTCTTTCTATCTGACAGCCCAATATTTTATCATTATATTTTTCAGTTGCGTATTTCATATTGTCAATAGAGAAGTCATTTTTACAACAAGGGCATTTTATTTTTTCATAAAAAGTTGCAGGATTTCTTATTGTTCCATATTTAAAATATTCTATTTCTGTTTCACAATCAGGACAAAGAATTATTTCACTCCAAATAGCATATCGTATTATTCCATTATCACCATTTGGAGATTTTGCGTAATAGTATTCCTCCATTAAAATATTTGCTTTATTTATAAAACTTTCAACGGCAATCTTAAAATCCTTAGAAGTCAATCGATTTGTAATTGTTTTTGTTGCAAAAGTCGCAAAAGTGCTTATTTCATATAAAATTGAATTTCTTTTTCCCCATATTGGATTTAATTTAAGTTCTTTTGCTTTATTTATCATTTTTTGTGTCGGTTTTTCACATAGAAGTGCAGCAATTCCTGTACTACCACTACCTGAAAAAGCATCTAAAATAGTATCATTAGGAGATGTAAGGCAAGCTATGTATAATGCAATAGTTTCTGGTGATATTTTTGTTGGATAAGAGAATGAATTATAAAATGCTCCGCTCCGAGAAGATGTTATTGGTTGTGAAAAAAGGTTATTTATTTCTATACATTCTCTCATTTTCAAATTCTACTTATTAATTGCTTTATATTTTTATAATTGTTAATAAACTTCTACGTTTGTATTACATTATCTCATAAGAAGATTAGTATAATGTTTTATTATAACTCTAAAACATTAAAAAATCATTATGTTTAATCAATTTTACTATATATCACATTGTAAAAATTTTTTGTTCAAATTAATTTAAGGTTTTATAACGAAACTTTTCTTTCTGCTAATTCAAATATATCACATCCTAAGAACTCAGCAGCTTTTAATCCGCCATGACATAAGTACAAATCTTTATTTACATGTTCAAAATTTGCGTTTTTTTGAACACGTTATTTTTTCGTGTTCAAATTTTCGCATTTTTTGAACACGTTTTATTTGATATGTTCAAAAATTCCGTTTTTTTGAACACGTTATTTATAGAGTTCTGCCTGATTAATAAGCAATTCTACAAGATTCTGATTAATATAGTAATTTGACTTGCCAACCTTATGCTTTGTTGCAAGACCCGCATCAACTATATCATCAAGGTATTTGATAGCAGTTCCTCTTGTTTTTATAACGCAATAAGCTCTGGCTTAAGCAGAAACTCAATCAGATTGCAATGGATTATTCCGTCATTATCTGTGTAATGGGAAGGAATATCATTCTGGATAATGATTTTAGAAAAGAAATCTTTTGCGAGCTTTAGAGAATCTAATTCAGCTGCGATTTTTTCATCGGTATTCATTTGCCAGGCAGATTGAATATAAACTCGTTTGTCGCCTTTGTTTACAACAAAATCTATTTCTTTCTGAACGTTATTTCCACCTCTGCGGTCTACAACAACACCAACATCAACTGAATAGCCGCGAACCAAAAGCTCATTATAGATAATGTTTTCCATAATGTGACCGGAATCTAATTGTCTGAATCCAAGTCTCGCATTTCTTAAGCCAATATCTGTAAAATAGTATTTATTCGGATAATCAAAATAGTGTTTTCCTTTTACATCATATCGTTGTGCTTCAGAAATCAAAAAAGCATCTTCACAATAGCCAATATAATCGCTTACAGTATTTGAACTAAGCTTTTCTTTCTTCACACTTTTTAGAGTATTGGTAATGTTCAGAGGATTTGTGAGAGAACTGATAAAGGTACTTAATACATTCAGAATGTCTTCAAGTATATCTGTCCTTTCAATTTTGTTTCGTTCTACAATATCCTTTATGTATACTTCATCAAAAAGATTTGAAAGATACTGCTTGTATTGTTCATCGTTCTTTAAATGCAGCAGATACGGAAGCCCGCCATATATCATATAGCGGTCAAAATTATCCCGTTTGTCACCACCTACAGCTTCGTTGAATTCAGAAAAGCTTAAAGGGTATACATGTATTTGAGATGAACGTCCTCGGAACTCTGTGGAAATATCTTTGGACAGCATTTTTGAATTACTGCCAGTAACATAGACATCAAGGTTTTTATAATCCTTAAGTTCGTTAAGCATATCATAAACAGTTATTTCGTAACCTTCATTGTCAGGATCTGGAACTGAATAGCAGAATTGTATTTCATCAATGAATAAATAAAACTTTTCTTTGCTCTTAGAAACCTGATTCTCCACAAAGTCAGCAAGGACAATTGGATTACGATATTTTGAATCCTTTCTTTTATCAAGCTGAAGCTTAATGATATTCTCAGACTTTACACCTTTCTTCAAAAGGTAATCATAAAATAAATCAAAGAGTAATGTAGATTTTCCAGCTCTACGGATTCCTGTTATTACTTTGATTTGTCCGTCCCACATATAGTCTATGATTTTCTGTAAATATAGGTCTCGCTGTATCATAATATTACCTCTTTTATCATTGAGAACTTACGACGTAATCGTCGCAAGTTCTCAATATGATTTTAGAGTAATTCTTATCTTCCTTCATGTCAATAGTTGGGTTCTTTAAATTGCTGCGGTAGATTAAGTTACTAACTTAATAAAAACTTTTGTTCTTTGGATTTTGGAAATTTGAAAATATTCAATATCTTCATTTTTTTCTTCTAAAAGCATTTTATTTATTGCTTCAATATATCTCCACAGATGGATTGTTTTATCCTTTTCGTATTCAGGAAGCTTTATTTCAAAACTAACTTCATAAATCGTGTTTTCAATTATCCTGTCTTTTTCTTCATACTCAGCCTGTTCAAGTGCAAAGCTGAATGACGGAAGTTTTATACAGTTTTCTTCCAGCTTTGTGTTTTCAAATGGTTTAATTATAATTCCGTCATTGTGTTCTACATTTACTTTTTCTATGTAGTCAGGGAGTTTGTTTATAAACAGGTTTTCAAGTTCTTTATAAACGTTTTCAAAGTTATTCATTACAGTGTTTTTCTTCTATATAAATCAATTACATTTGTAATGTCTTTGGGCATTTCAAAGCTTGGGTTATCTTCGTGATTTCTTTGTTTTATAAACTCTTTCTTTTTTATCAGAAAGAGTTTAATGATTGTTTCTTTCAAATCAGCCGGTAAAGTTTCTGGTGTAAAGCCGGCATTGTAATTCAGGAACAGAACATGGTTTTCATATTCTGCAGAAAGTAAGAATATTTTTCTTCCGTCTATTATACAGTTTGGTACATGCTCTTTTGTATTCATATCTGTGATGTTTACCATTTCTGTTATGTGGTCAAAGTCTGTATAAAGAACATGGTCTTTTACTGTTTGCAGCTCATTGTAGTTTCTGTCTTCAAGAGAAAATCTAAGCATCTTTTCTACTTGTGTGAGTGTAGAATCAAATATGAGTTCATCTGTATCTATTTCTGTATCTTTTAATTCCAGTATCTTCTGGAGTTCTTCAAAAGGGAATGGTTTCATAAGTTTTAATTCCTTCCGCTTGTAATCAGCCTCCAAACTCTCTCCGATTTTGTTGTCTGGAAGCTGACTGCGCGGGTCACGCTGTGTGCACGGGTTATTCTTCTGCAGTTTTCAGAAGTACCATATTCTTTGCAGGGCGGGTAACGAGGAATCCGTCACGTTTTCTGAATCTCATAAAGAGTTCACCGTATTCCAGGCTTTCTGTTGTTTCGTCAAAGCGTTTGATTTCAATTCCCTTGCGGTTACCGTGTATGATGCGCTTTGGATTCATGAAGATTGCAAAAGTTGTGTCGGCTGCAATGTCGGCAAACTGTGGAAGAAGTCTGCTTTCAATTACATCGTAGCCATCCAGACGGCCTGGCATTCCTTCCCATGGCTTACGCCAGATTGGGTTTCCGTTGTCGTCCTGTATGTTTGTAATGTGATTCAAAACTGTTTCGTTCATAAACCACTTGCAGTACTTTCTTTCTTCCGGTTCAATTTTGAGTTCTGCAGCTCTAAAGTCCTGGTAAGTCAGATCCGCAATTGCGGCGCTTGAAGCTGCATGTACTTCGGCGTTTTCCATGTTGATTGCTCCGGTGAACGGGTCATCGTCGGCAGTAAGACACTGGCGGTCAAACTCCTGGCCGTAAGCTTCGCAGAAATCTTCGAGGAACATCTTTCCCAAATCAACAAACACATCTTCGCCAAATTCGTCAAAGAATGGAACATAGCCTGCAAGAGTGTAGGCTTTGAGCTCGGTTCTTGTCGGCATGTTTGATTTGGTTGCATCAATTTTCTGTCCGTATGCGGTAAGCCATTTAAGCTCAATTCCGCCGCGGTCTCTTTCAGGAATAAAGATGGATGGTCCATTCATCGGGCGGTGAGTTACCAGGTTCATCATCATCGACTGCTTTGCAGCTTCCTGCATGATTGTCTCTTCGTAAATCGGATTGATAAGGTACTGGTCGTTGTTTGCAAGATTTCCGATTGGTTCACCAAGAACAGCTTTAGATGGCACAAAGCCTTTTCCGGTCTCCCAGGAGAAGTCCTTTGGATTGTTCCACTTTTCAGCTCTGATGTTAGGACAGAACTTGAGTTCTCCAAGTGTCTGTGCATCCTTGTTCCAGGCTGCGCACAAAGCTTTTCCAAGATTGTAGCAGACATCACGGTAAGTCAAAGGCTTCATTTCGGCATCCGACTTTCTCAAAAGATTTCTGAGTTCCTTGATGGAATCCTTGATTCCTTCGAGCTCTGATGTAGATGCAGTCTGCTGACTGTCTGCCATTTTCAGAATACCGTCAATGAGTTCTTCTGTTTCATTGAAGTATTTAGAAACCTGTTCCGGTGTTGCAGCTTCGGTTGGTACCAGGCTTTTCATATTGTTTAATTTCTGCTGCAAGCCTATAATAACCTCGTTCAAGTAGAACCTCCTTTTTTGTTCTTCGCTTGAATAACGGAACCGCAGTCAATTGGTAGTTGGGTTGCGGTTCCGTTTTTATTTATCAATGCCGGAATTGCTCCGGCAATCTTTTACCTAAGCTCTGACCTGTAAGCCAGCGCAAATCCTGTCATAAAAAGAAAGAGGACTTCCTTTTTTCTGACTTTTTGTAAGCTTCACATTCGCAAATGGATTTGACGGTACACAGCAGATAGAAAACTCTAAAAGCTCCTGCTTCCTGAAAATCAAATCACAGTCGCGGTCAACCGCATCCAGGAATTCAACTTCATCAACCCGAAAGCCTACAGAACCACAGCTAAGCACTCCGGCTTTTACGCGCTGCCCGATGCTCCAGCCAAACTCATCAAAATCCTTGTCGTTGAACACAATGTCACCTTCAAGGCTCATGTCAGCTTTTACATTCTTTGCAACGCCAATTGCAGGAATACTGTAATCATGGCTCCATAACACAACAGGATTTGCAAGATAGTTTTTCAAATCCCATCCGGCCTGGTCCACTTTTTCAAAATCGCGGTCAGTATCAAAAGTAGACATAACCCAGTGAAAGGTTTCCCTTGAAAGCTCTGCGCCTTTGAAAACTTCTACTTCGGGAGTAACTTTCCCGGAGCAGGTGTTCTCACGCAGAAATTTTAAGAAAAGGTTGTTGTCCTTTGAAAACTCTTTGTTTGTAATACCATCGATTTTTACTAACATGCCCAGCTCCTTATGTGCATTCTTTCCACCTGTTGATTAAGAAGTGTAAAGTCATTCATACTCTTGTAGCCGATTTTCTTTTTCAGCCAGTGAATATGATTGCCTACAGCATTCACAGATGTGTTTAATTCATCACTGATTTCCTTCATGCTTTTACCCTGACCAAGCTTAATGCCAATCGCAAATTCAAGCTCAGTTACTTCGCCACAGCATTTGTTTTCAAGCAGATGTTCATTTGCTTCTATGCTTTTAATTACTTCATCTGGAAATAATCTGTGAGCACCGGTTATAATCCGGATTTTCTGGATAAAGTTTTGACGGTTATCAATGTTTGCAACAAATCCATCAACACCAAGTTTAAATAGACGCAGCCCAAAATATCTTGAGCACTCGCCAGTTTCACAAAAATAGATACGCAGATTTTTACTTATTGCCCGTAAAGTCATAATTTTGAATCTTAAAACATAGCTCAAAAAATACTTGTCAAAAAAGATAATGTCATCTTCAGCACTCTTAATGTGATACAAAATATCTTCATCAGTTGTGACATCAATAATCTCTACTCTAGGCAATGCCTGTGTAACACAGTTTCGAATAATTTCTTTAGTGTAAGCGTCAATTGTTGCGATCATTACTTTTTTCATTAGCTTTTAATCTCCAATGATAGAATCAGAATTAATGGCCGTCAGGGAAGAAGGCTTGTACCAGATATCGCCCCACGGTTTCTCTTGTTCTCCCCGTGCCCTAAGAACATCATTGATTGTCTTGAGCCCGGCATTAATTTCAGCGATGTCCCGATTGCTTTGTGCATCCTCCGATTCCTGCAGCTCGGGTATGGAATTTAGATTAAACTCGCCAGTCTCCTGCAAGTTAAACCTACGGAAAAACTGCACTTCCAAGATTTGTTCAAAGTTTCTCAGAAGTGGAATGAGTGTGAAGTTCCAGAATGCACGGTGCTGGCTCTCTGTATCCGTGCCGCTTAAGGAACTTTTAGAATCCTGTATATTTGCTACTCTTGGGGGAATACCGTATTTGGCCAGGAGAGTATACAGGTTCCACGATTTCATGTCGTAAAGCTTCAGAACATCAGGGCTGAATGTCAGCGGTTGATACTCTGTACCTTTACCCAACACAGCTACACGGTTTTTCATACCGCGTCCGTACTTCCTGTCCCAGGTTCGTGCAAGAATCTCTGCCTCCGCTTCGGTCAATACCTGGTCTGTTTTAAGAAGCCCTTTAGGAACTCCACCTTCTTTCAACAGTCCCGAATTTTGTTTTGCCGCCAGCAAATCCTGTTCAACCTCAAGACCCAAACTCACTAATGGACTTACACCCCGATATTCATTCCACGGATTCCAGTCCTTAAAATGAATGAGCTCGTCAGGCAGAATGATATACGGTTTACCATTGCCGCCTTCGGTGTAAACCCATTTAATAACTTTCCCATCTTCAACTACATGCTGCATGTTACGAGGATTTAAAATAAAGATTTCATCAGGAATCCCACAGCAGTAGTTTTCACCGAACCACCAGAACGCTTCGCCGTCTAAACTCCACCAGGCGCAGGTCTGCTTCCACAAATCAAAACGGCTCGTAGCCCTGTTAGGGTAGCGGAACAATTTCACAAGCCTTGAATCCTTTTCAGGCTTTCCATTTTTTTTAACTTCAAATTCCGCACGGGCAACGTTGCGCGTTAATATATCAATGCATACAGAAACCCAGGCATGCTGCAGGTAGGGATCAGTACAGGATTTCTTTTCCTGCACAGCAAAATCCTCAGCCACACTTTCATTATTCAACTGCTCAAAACTTTGCAGCTCTTTTTTTAATGGTTTCTTTTTGCCAAAGAATTTCATTTTATTTATCGGCTCCCACACCTTATTCTTGCCATAGACATAAAAGCCTATGCCATAACCACGCCACTCGTTACCGGACTAAAAATCGCATACCTCATGGCATCCATGTAATGGTCATTTACTTTTACAATTTGATTATTCTCGTCACGCGAATAATCCCAAATCTCTCCAAGAACTCCGGTACAGTCTTTACAAACAAAAAACTTTCCGCGTTCAATCTTCGCAATTATGTAATCAATTCCTGCATCCACAGAGTTGTTCGCTTTCACGCCGCCAGGAACCTCCTGAATTCTTTCGCCGCCAGCAGGGTCGCAGTAAGTCACAAAGCTGTCATCATACCAGTGTTTAGACTGCTGCTGCTCAACGCTCGTTTTAGTAGTGATGTTAAAGCCGCCAAAATCTGCAAGAACATAAACAGTATCTCCAACCCAGCCAACCTTCACAGCCGCAATATGAAGTCCAAAGTCCTGACCACCGGTAAACTTGTCAAAGCTTTCTGGCAGCTTGTCACGAGGAATAATCATAGATTCCTCAAACTTCTCGTAAACACTTCCATCAGGCTTTACCCAAAGACCATCACGGAATCGGGCTCTCTGTTTTTCCGGCATGTTATCCAGAATGTCGCTGATGTAATCTTCATCAAGATTTTCAGCGTTGTCCGCTGGATTCAAAACCGCACTCGCATAAAGCTCAGGCTTATTAAGCTTCTCATCAGTACGAGGTTCAATCTTCCTGATGAAAACCTTGTACGCCCAGTGCATAGGCGAACACGGATTACAGTCATAAAAAAACTTATTCTTGCAGCCTTCAACTTTCATAGCAAGTCGGCTGTAAGCTGTAGTAATGGCAGAGTAGGAAATTTGACTCACTTCGTTAAAGTAAATCGTCACATACTCATGTCCCAAAATGCGGTCTACCTGTTCCTTGTCACCAAGACCACCAATCCAAATCTCGCTTCCGTTCCACAAAGTAATCAAACCGTCGTGGACGTTAGCCTTATAATTTTTTGCTCCAACAGTTTTATTCAGCCACGGAATCAAAGTCTCATGAAGAACAGAGCTTCTAGCATCCTTCGCCCGAAAGCGGCAGATCAAATGTCTGCTTCCCGGATACCTGCAGGCCCGGAAGATGATAGCCATAACTAACACCGTTGTCTTCCCGGACCTCGAACCACCGAACAGCAGAATGTGTTTTGCTGCGCTGCCCAAAAGTTCAAGAGCTTTTTTCTGTACCTTCGTCGGCTTAAAGATTTCCGTAGTCATTACAAATCCTTAAACGAATCAACAAAGCTTATTGCCAGTTCCCCCTGGACCGGCTTTGCATTTTCCTTGTCCGCTCCTGTTATGAACGAATCAAGCTTTGCAGAACGCTCAAGCAAATCCATAGCACCGTCAGCATTCAAATCTTCCGGCTTCAAAGTTTTAAGCCTTTTTTCAACAAGCTCATCAAAACCGTTCAGCATTTCCATCTGCTTCTTTCTGCGCTCAACACGCTCCGCAAGAATTTCCCGCTCAGTCTCTTTTGCAATGTAAGTGTCATATTCCAGAGCTCTTTCATTCCAGCGGTAAAGCCTGGCATAACGCGCCCAGCTTCCGTACTTCTTCGGGTCAATACCGTGCATCTCCATACACGCCTTAATGCTCCGCTTGTAACCCATACTGCGAAAAAGACAGAAGGCCTTGAACGCCTTGGGTGGTTCATCATCTAATCTTTTTTCCCAAGAGTTCAAAGGCTGTTCTGCTAAAACAAGTTCACTGTTTGCGGTCTTAACAGTGTCCTTTTCTCCCACCTGTAATACCTCCTTTCTGCCTAATGGTAGTTGCTACTAACAAAAGTCAGCATGTTTATTTTTCAACGACAAAACTTATCTTTTTGCGTTTGATTAAATGTTCACAAAAAGCCGTGTTCAATTTCACAGGCTCTCCCTCATACATAGTCAGAGTGATACAAATATCACCGTAGTTTTTTTCATAAGCCATTTTCTCAAGATACTCAGCAGCCTCATTAACAGCTTCTTTTACAGTCAGTGAACGTTTTTCTCCAAACATTTTTTAAGCTCCTTTAACCATAGTTCCAAGCCATCCAAACAAATCATGTTTTCTAAAAATGATATGCCTTCCAAAATTGATATGCGGAATCCTGTTCTCACGCGCCAGCTTATAAACATAAGTGGTGCTGAACTTCAAATAAGCCGCAGCCTCTTTCACACTGAGCAATTCCAGTTCTTCTGATTTTTTCTCAGTCATAAAAATCCTCCTGAACATTTAGAAATAAAAAAGCCACAACGGTCTGTCCGTTATGGCTTAATAATAATCCCGCATCCGCTTTCCCGTTGGTTAATATTTCTTAACCTTTTGGAAAGACACGATAAATTAATAAAACAGACCCCCACCTCGAATGGGTGGAACTTGCACCCTCGCGGGGTGGGGGTCGGAGGCTCTTTTTTTTTCAGAATTACCTTCAAAATAGATTTCAGAAACGATTTCAGAAAGATTTTTTCTCACTCAAAAGCACATCAGAGCAAATCAGTTGCAAAATCACTAAATAATGTTATAATATAATCAAATTAACGCAAATATAACTGAATAAGTTTGGTTGTAATCGATATATTTTGGGGCTCCTGGCAGATTCAAATTTGATACACCCTGCGGAGGTGGGGGTCGCACGTTCGAATCGTGTCAGTCTCAAGTTTAGGCTCATCCAAAAGGATGAGCTTTTTTATTTTTTAAATCCATAATTACATAAGAAGTTGTTTACTGACACGATTCGAAACGGAGTGAACGGCACAAAAAAGGCGAGCAGTGCGGAGCGTTTTTTGTGCAAACTCGCCATGGAGGGCGAGTTTAGTGAACGCAGGCGCCGCAGAGGGAGCAAACAGGACGTTTGCGACCGTCGCGGCGAATCGTGTCTTCTGTAGGCATATTACCCAAGAATCACTAAATTTTTCCCTTTTTTTTCAAAATTTTTCACTTTTTCCCCAAAATTTTTGTAACAACTCCACTTTTATTTCTAATAATATACAGGCGAAAAAGATAAGTGCCTAAGGAGTTATTATGAGTGATACTTATCAACCAAAACCAGTCGAACAATTAACCTTTACCGATGACGGTATGTTCCAGGCAGTAATGCATGATCCAACTGTGTGTTCAAAAATTGTAGAACATCTGCTGCATATTCAGGTTGACCACATTGATTTTCCAGAACTTGAAAAAACAATTGCCCCGTATTACACAAGCAAAGGAATAAGAATGGATGTCTATATTAAAGACTCAAACAGGGTTATAGACGTTGAAATGCAGGCCAGGTCCCGCAAGGCTCTTGGCAAACGTACACGTTACTACCAGAGCATGATAGATATTGATAATCTTATGAAAGGAGAGGATTATTCCATGCTTAGGGAAAGTTATATTCTGTTCATCTGTAAAAATGATCCGTTTCAAGATGAAAATAAAAAACAATATGGACTTCCGTGTTATACATTCAAAACTGTTTGTAGTGAGAACACAGACGTAAATCTTGATGACAAAACAACTAAGGTGGTTTATAATGCAAGTGCATACGAAAAGGAAGAAGACGAATGGATTCGCCGGTTTCTAAGTTATGTATACACAGGCAATTCCGGAGAAGATGACTTTGCAAATTATCTTTCTGCCATGGTAGAAAAGATAAAACAGGATGACAATTTTAGGAGTTTGTATTTATCTATGAATTTACATGATTTTGATATAAGGGAAGAAGCAAAAGAAGAAGGCATACAGCAAGGCATCCAACAAGGTGCTCAGCAACAAGCCATCGAAGATGCTATAGCATTTCTCAAAGAAAAAGTTCCTCCCGAAAAAGTTGCCAAATGCGTAAAGCTCCCCGTTGAAAAAGTCCTCGAACTTCAATCCCAACTATCAAACACAAATTCTTAAAGAAAACAAACTGCGCCTACTTCCTCTCAATATCCTCAAAACTCAAATCCATGGTGTGCACGCCGCCGGCAAAGGCAACCTGAATCTTGGCACGCTGTTTGCGGCGGTCAACTTTTATAATACTGCCTTCAATGCCCTTGAGCGGCCCTTCTATAACAACAATGCGGTCATCCTGGTCAAAGCGAACAAGACTAGGGCCAATGCGAGGACCCAGCCCCAGAAAATGCTGGATAATTGCAAGATCATTCCCCGCTAGCGCAGTTATTTCTGTATTGCTTTTTAAAAAGTGGTAAAAATCAGGCAGCGCCTTAAGTGCCAGTACAGTCTGCCCGTCAACCGTCCCCGTCGTCTGCATTATGATATAAGAAGGAAAG
>JAEEGJ010015068.1_pt1 | contig 18150 bp, 14 predicted proteins | sample 8958761 | NCBI WGS metagenome assembly JAEEGJ01 (sample SAMN16246546, study PRJNA631951) | gut metagenome | biome: gut microbiome; feature: rumen; material: RS-attached | host: Bos | place: Iran: Karaj | collected 2018-10
GGCCTCTACACCTGGAATCTTCTTCTCATCGATGTTCATGATGTAGTCTACATACCGATCAGGATTTCCCAGGCGCACCTCAAGCCCTGCGCCGTGGCTTATGACATCGCCATACTGCTTCTGTATCGAGCCGAGAGCCTCCATGCATTCATCGGAGATAATCTCTGGTATAGGGTGACGGCGCAGATGAGCAAGGAAATTGTTTACCGGCTGTTCCAGGAATTTCATTCGCCTATATACTCCACCATTGTTCCTGTGAAGTATTTATAATCCATCACACTCTGCAGATAGTCAGTCATAATACTATAATATTTGGTTTCGGCCATAAGATACTTGCTGTCCTGGTTGAACATGTCGTCCACAGTTATAATACCAGCGGCAAAACGCCTTTTTTCGTTTTCATACAGCTGCTTCTGCATCTTGAGGGCATCGTTTGCACTTATAACCTGCTTATAGTATTCGTTCAGTTTGTAAACTGTCTCCTTAAGCTGTGATGCCAGCTGCTGTCTTGCCTGATTAAGCCGGATCTGGGCCTGCTTGCAGTTTGCCTCTGCCTGCTCCGCAGCACCGGAGCGGCTGTTGTTTGGAAGCGACATGGAGAATATGAGGGCACCAGTGTAATTTGCTCCAGGCACATTTTTTACATAGGATGAAAGATAATCACCTGCTGTGTCGCCATAAACAGCCCCAGTTGTTCCAGCAGAAAGGGCTACTGTGGCATCAGGACGCCGTTCAGCCTTGGCAGAACGCATAACAGCCTGAGCAGCGGCCAGCTGGCTCTGAAGGGCCAGTATATCGGAACGGGTGCTGGCCACCTGCTCCAAAAATGCAAAATCTATATCAGCCTCTGAAGGAAGTTTTTCATCATTTGAACCAAGCTCCGGGAATACGTACTCCGGAACACCCAGCTCGGTATCCACCCCCATGGCCTGCTGCAGATTATATTTGGCATTGGTAAGAGCTATACGGGCAGAAACAACAGAACGTTCGTTCTCTATAAGGTTGACCTGCATTCCCAGAAGGTCATTACGGGACCTGATACCAGCCTCTATAAGCCGGGGCATTCGGTTTATACGGTCATGGAGCGTCTGGATCATAATGTCCAGCTGCTGCACATTCTTATATGTATTGAAATAATCCCAATAGGCTGCCGATACCTCTGCCACAGTCCTGCAGATTGTGTCAGTCAGCTCATATTCCAGCTGGCGGTAATAATCCTTGGCCGCCTGTATGTTGTTGGCCAGGATAGCAGATTTGAAGGATTTGAACAGAGGCAGGGACAGTTCCAGGTTCAAGGTGCCCCGGCTTGTATGCTTGTCGCCATACTGGTTCTGGGCCATATCTGCAGCCTCTGAACCCTCGTAGGTGTCCAGTGTCCGCACAGCACCCACAGAGAGTTTGGACTGGAGACCAAAGGCAAAATTCTTCTGTACCCATACCGATGTGGAAAGAGTATCCCGTTTTACATTATCAATACCATTGCCACCATAATAAGGGTCATTGCCGTAAGGATTATTCTGCACACTGTAGCTGGCATCTGCCCCTACTGTGACATCAGCACCCCCCTTGGCCATCCTGAGCCTTCCATGGGCTTCCTGGACCGCAGCCTGCTTAAGCTGTATGACATAACTTGATTCAATGGCAGTCTTAAGGGCATCATCAAGGGTTAAAGGAGGCAATACATTCTTCTCCTGCGCAGAAAGCGCAGCCGGAATAGCGATAATCAATACCAGAAGCAGAACTGCTGTTCTTTTCATTCCATTCCCCTACTCTATAACCCTGAAGACCCCTTTATCGGCCTTCTTCACATACAGCATGCAATCGGTAATATCACCGTTAGCATCAAAACGGTATGGACCTGCCCCCATATCCCACACCATATCAGAATGCAGTACCTTTGCAACCTCCCTGGGATGGATAGATTTTGCAATTTCCATAGCTTTTGCAAGAACCTTGAGGGCATCATACCCATGGAGGGCTTCCATATCAGGCTCTACACCATATTTAGCTCTATATGCTTCCCTGAATGCAGTATAATTCGGATTCTTTGTATTAAAATCAAATGGAGAGACAGTGTATACATTGTCCTCATCCTGGTTTCCAGGCTGCTGGAAAAACAGCGGGTAGTCAAACTCTCCAAAGTCAATGATAGGCTGGTTAATCCCCATACTCCTGAAAGCAGGAACAATCTCATGGATATCTGGATTGACACCTGCTACAAACACAGCATCAAACTCGTAATCTCCAAGCCACTTCTTGGCAACCTGAACATGGTCATTTGTAGTATTCGCAGTTTCGTAGCTGACCCGGTCCTGAATAATACAATCCTGGGATATTTTTCCGAAATTCAGCTCAAATGCGTTGGCAGCCCCTTCTCCGAAGGAGTTGTTAAGATAATAGATAAGAATACGTTTCCAACCTTTCTTGGCACAGAACTGTGCTGCCCTTATTGCGGCTGAATTATCGTCAAAAACGTTCCGGAACAAATAAGGCAGTCCCTGTTGTGTCAGGTGGGGCTGGGTAGATGCCGGGCTGAACATCAGAAGTCCATAGAAATGATAGATTATGGAGTTGGGAATTGAGATTGAGGAATATGTATGTCCTAAAACAGCACATATCTGCTGATCTGAAGCAATCTGATATGCCGCAAGGTTTCCAGTGAAGAGCATATTCTCATCATCAACAAAGATAATATCCACATTTGCACCCAGTACACCGCCGGCTGCATTTATCTCCTCCTGGGCCAGCTGGATTCCTTCCATAAGATGATTCACATGCTTATCCCAGGCTCCTGATGCTGCTATCTTTATACGGTGTTCTTTCTTAAGAAGGCGTTCTGAGGCAACAAACCTCTTATATGGGTAATTATCACTTTTTGCGCAGGATGCCAGCACAGCCAGTACAATAACCAGTGCAAGCAGCAATCTTTTCTTCATGGTCAAACTCCTCTCTCTCCTATGCCTGCTGGCGCTTTGCCAGCTCCGCGAAGAATCCACCTTTCTTCATAAGCTCATCGTATGTTCCGCTCTCCTCTATATGCCCGTGGTTAAGCACATAGATACAGTCTGCATTTATAATAGTACTCAGACGGTGAGCCACCACAATCCTGGTTACATTAAGAGCCTCAAGACTCTCTTTCACCTGAGCCTGAGTCAGATTGTCCAGGGCACTTGTAGCCTCGTCCAGAATAAGGATACTTGGGTTATGGACTATAGCCCGGGCTATGACAAGGCGTTGCCTCTGGCCTCCGGAGAATGTACCGCCACCTGCAGTAACTACAGTCTGCATTCCCATGGGCAGTTCCCTGATGACATCTGCAAGTCCTACAGCCTCGGCAGCTTTCCACGCATCCTCCATCGGAAGCGGAGAACCACCTACAATGTTGGAATAGATAGAGCCTTGCATGACACCGCTGTTCTGCAGCACTACTCCCATTTTGCGGCGGATACTGCCGGCATCAAAGGAGGCCAGGTCCTGGTTATCATAGAAGACAGAACCAGATTCAGGCTTCTCGAATCCCAGCAGGATACGCATAAGGGTGGATTTGCCGCAGCCGGATTCTCCAACTATGGCTATAAATTCTCCCGGTGTGATCTTCATGGATATATCATCCAGCAGGAGAGGCATATTTGGATCATAACGGAAGCTTACATGGCTAAGCTCTATGGCACCGGAACACTTGGTTATTGCCGGTTTGGCCGCCTGTACTTCAGGAATTGCGTCCAGAATAACTTTTATCTCCTTATACATAGGAAGAATCATGATGGACTGCATCAAGGTCATGGAGGTTGCAGAAAGAGCAGTCTGGAATGCAATGAAGGCAGCCATGAATGCCAGGAAACTACCGGTGGACATCATATCCATCTTGCCTGTCTTAAGGGCGTTCATGAAAAGTGCATACATGCAGATTGTCACAAAAAGAGGATAGACAGAATTCATTGTGGTGAAGACAATATCTGAGTTGCTGGCCTTGCTGACATATGTCTGCTGTTTCGAGAAAAGCCGTGCCCAGAGCGAGAAAGCCCGTTTTTCGGATGCTGTCAGCATAAGCTTGTTCACTCCAGATACAATCTGGAACAGGGTACCCGATATCTTACTGGTAAGAGGAATAATCTTCTTGTTCCAGTTAAGCTTGAAGGATGCAAGAAAAAATGTCACAACTATAGGAATAACAGCAAACAGAGCAGCCCATTTGACAAGATAGCGGCTGTAGTGGAAAAGCTGGACAAGATATACTAAAGCAAATACAAAGGTCATGAAACTCAATAAAACGGTACCGAACACAAGGGCACTTATCATGGTGACAGTAAGAACCTTCTGAGCCAGGTTTCCTGCGGCATAATGCTTGAAGAAGATGACCGGAAGCTTAAGAAGCCGGTCCATGATAGAGGACTGAAGCAGGAAATCTTCTCTTGTGCCCACCCGGGTAATGGCAAGAACTTTTATAATATCGAATATACCTGCAGAGATGATGCACAGGAGCACAAGGAATGTCAGATGAATCACAAGATTTGATGCAGACTGTGGAATAGCGGAATCGACAAACATCTTGGTAAGAATAGGAACAAGCAGCCCAACTACAGAACTCAGGAGACCAAGTACAACAAACAACATTATATCCCGTGACATCTTTCGGGAAGAGAAAGCAAATTTGAGCAGATCCTTAAGGGACAGCTGCGATGTTCCCAAAGGCTTGTAGAGCATGATTGCAATGCGGTGGATAAGATGGGCATTCTCTGAAGTTATCTTAAACCGTTTATCAAGCTGAGGGATGACACATAGGTATCCACCGTTTTTCTCAGGCAGCAGGGCAGCAGGTTCCAGCTTTTTGTCCCTATAATACCCGAATATTGCACCACTGTCAGTTTTCCACCAGCCATCCTTAAGGTCAAGAGTTCTGATGCGGACATTGTTGTCTTTTGCCAGTTCGGAAAGAGCATCTCTGTCCGTATAGCTTTTCTCCATCAGCGGCTTAATCACAATATCATCAAACTGTGCCACCAGTTGAGCCACCTGCACTATTGCAGATGCATCTTCTGTCAGGTTGGCGAAGGTTTTATCCTCATCCAGCACCGATTCAATTTCTTTGAGAGAAAGATCATATGCATTATCTGCATCAGTCTGACGCTGAGTAAAGAAAAGCTCCTCGTCGTAGGTATCGGCAGCACGGATTGCGTACAGATCACCGGCAAGGGACTCGGCAAATTCCTTTATGGCCGCTTCCCTGTCTTCTGCTTCCAGAACATCGGGGAAAGAGACCTTCTGGCTCAGACCGCGCCGGAGCAGCACCGATACATTTGCAAGGGTCCGGGTAAGAAGCTCATCCCCATCCGGGCCATCAAATACTTCCATTCCTACCGGCTCAATATGAGATTTAAGAGTTCCTGCAAGAACAAACCGGACAGCCCTCACCGGCGGCAGGGAAAGGATTATATCCCCTTTCTTATAGGTGGCTATCTCGGTGCGGGCGCTGTCCATGCCCGACTTAAGGTGCTCCACTGCAAAAAGATATACTGTTCCCTGCAGGACACGGTAGAACTGGCTGCCCCCGGAAAGCTCAAACAGAGTGCCGTTATGTAAAGTAATTATATTCTCCATATCCACCCTGCCTACATCGTCTTTATCAGATCTCTATAGAGACCTTCCACTGCCACCAGCTGGTCATGTGTACCACGCTGGACAACCTTTCCATTATCCAGCACCAGAATCTCATCGCTGTCCCGGATGGTGCTGAGCCTGTGTGCAATAATAATACAGGTGCAGCCCCGGCGGCGTATATTCTCATCCACAATCTGTTCTGTAACCGGGTCAAGAGCACTTGTGGCCTCATCCAGCACCAGTATGCGCGGGTTACCTACCAGCGCACGGGCTATCTCAAGCCGTTGCCGCTGGCCGCCGGAGTAGTTTTTTCCACTCTCCTCTACCAGGCTGAAGTAACCACCCTGCCGGGTCATAATCTCATCATGTATACAGGCATCCTTGGCTGCCTGGATATAAGCAAATTCATCAGTATTTTTACCGCCCCACATGGTCAGGTTGTCCCTCACTGTCCCTTCGAACAGGAAAACATCCTGATCCACCACCGCAACTGAGCTTACAAACTGAGCCCGTGGAATCTGTGAAAGAGGCTTGCCGTCAAAAAGAACTTCGCCGCTCCAGGGGAGGAACAGAGAGCTTACCAGCTTACCGACTGTGGATTTTCCCGAGCCGGAGCCTCCGACCAATGCTATACGGGCACCAGGCTTCAGCTCCAGATTAAGCCCTTCTATGAACGGTGGAGAGAGCCGGTCGTAGCCGAATGTCACATTCCTGAGGGAGACATATCCCTCCAATTTCCGTGTGGTCTTTGTATTATCTTCTTTATAGCGGTGTATCGCTGGATATTCCATGACATCATCAAGCCGCTGCATATCAGCCTGCCCTGTCTGCACTTCCTTGACCATCTCCATAAGTTCATTCACCGGCGTGATAAAGTTCATCTCCAGTGCCTGGAATGCCACCAGCATACCGATAGTCATATCCTCCTCGATTACCCGGAGAGCACCTACAGCCAGCACCAGAAGCGACAGTATGCTGGTCAAGGTCTTAGGAATCTGGGACACTATAAAAGAGATGCGTGCCATCTTCTGGTTCTGCAGCACCACCTTTGCCTGCTGTCCTGCCCAGCTTTGGAAAAAGTCATTCTCCAGCCCCGATGCCTTCAGGGTCTCGATCAGGCTTATGCCGTTCATGGTATAGCCGTACAGTTTTCCCATCTCCATCTGAGCTTTGAAAGTACCATTTTTAAGGGGCTCCTGAGTAAAATGAAGGATCAGGAAGTTAAGAGCCAGCACCGAAACACATAACAGTGTCAGGGAGACATCGTAGCACAGCATTATGATTACATAGAAGATTACACAGAAAAGATTTATGACCACGCCGGTAAGCTTTGTGGAAATAAGGGTGGCTACTGAATCATTGGCCAGAATTCTGTTGCATATCTCTCCAGGCATACGCTGGACAAAGAAATCAACCGGCATCTTGAAAAGGTGGTCAAGAAATTTTGCAGAAGAAGAGAGAGCCAGCTTTAGATGGAACCGTTTAAGATAGTACTGCTGCAAGACCACAAGAATTCCTTGGACAACCAGCGTCAAACTCATAGCTATAAGAAGCGGTTTCAAGAGTCCTGTTGTCTGATTGACCAGAATCTCGTCCACAAAGAACCGGCTGAAACCAGGGATGATGAAACCGGGGATTACAAGGAAAAGCCCCACCAGAAGCACATACATTATGACAGACTTCATGCCTGCCATCCGCTTGCTGATCATAGGGACTATGGTCTTTTTCTTCCCCTGGCGGACAAAGGATTCACTTTTGGAGAACTCAAGCACCACTCCGGAATAGGAGTTCTTGAAATCAGCTATGGGAACAATACGCCGCCCCATGCCTGGATCGTTTATATATGCCTTTTTATCAGTAAGTCCTTCCAGCACCACAAAGTGGTTCATTTCCCAGAATATTATGGCAGGAAATTTAGTTTCTGAAAGCTTGTTGAAACGGCGTCTGTATCCTCTTCCGTCAAGGCCGAACTTCTTTGCGGCCAGAAGTATCTTGGAAGCCTTTGAGCCGTCCCTGGATACACCGCATTCAGTACGGAGCCGTTCCAGAGGTATATATGAGCCGTAGTAGGCAAGGATCATAGCAAGGGATGCTGCACCGCATTCCAGCTCTTCCATCTGAAGGACAGTGGAAGTACGGACCCTCTTATTTTTACCCATTTTTCTATTCCCCTATTCCGAATACTTTTTTCTTAATTAGAGGAACTATCATCTCAATAGGCCGCTGAGAACGGACAATAACAAACCCTGTTGTGGGGATACCAGGAGTCAAGGTATCATTAGGTCCCCTGGAGGATGACCAGTGGAATCCTGTCTCTGTAGTAGGATCTGTGACCATGCTTATTTTTACCTCTATAGGAGGATCTGCCGCAAATCCCTGGGCCAGAGCCGGGTTCTGCATAACAGTCTGAAGGTACTGGGGGCTTACAGGGAAATCTGATACACTGGTGACAATACCTTGGATATAACCATACTCCTCCTGCTTTATGGTAGAAGGAATCACCGCTATATTCATGCCCCGCTTGATGCGCTTTCCATCCTTGACCGGGAAATACATGACAGCCTGCAGTGTACCTCCGTCACTTGAGATAGGCTCTACAATTGCGACAGTCGATCCTGGGGGCACGTAGGAACCGCGGGCAACAGAAATCTCATATATTTTGCCAGATACCGGTGATACAATCTTAGTGGCAATCTGATAATTCTTCCGTTCTATCTCCAGCTGCTTCTTAGCTTCGGCAATCTGATGCTGAAGGTTCATCTTCTCCTGTTTTGACTCTGTTGATGTCCTGACCCGGTTGACTCCTGCGTTCAGCAGCTGCTGCTCGGCAGACTGCTTCTGCATCTCCATGGAGAGAACTTCCTTATGGGCCTCCAAATACTCCATCTCGGTTATAAGGCCATCATCAAAAAGCTCCTTCATATTCTTCTCTTTCCGTTTCGCAGTCTCTATCTGCCTGGAAACATTTTCTATCTGGGAGCGGAAGTCACTCTCGCTTTTTGCCAGCATATCGTCGGTCATATCAGCCTGGCGGTTGATCAGCGGTGTGGTTGTATCATAAGTCTGCTGCAGGTTGCTGAGTCTCTGGGTTGCAATCTGAATATTTTCCAAAAGGTCTTCCCGCTCAATCCGGGCAATAACCTGTCCTTTATGTACATCCTGGCCATTGCTGAGGAATACATTCCTTATTGTTCCCCCATAGTTATAGGTGACACTCATGAGCTCGGAGGAATTAATAAGAAGACCGGAGCCGTTAACTTTCTCGGGAATCCGGCCGAATATGCCCCAGATTATTGCGGCAACCAGGAGGACCCCAAGAGCCACCAGACTTATCCAGCCATGATGGTTGATTACTGTGATGGCCTGATCAAGCTGTTCTGGTGAAGAGACATGTTCAGGTTCGTTAGTATATACATCATTTTCAGCCATAAAAATATTATAAATATATAAAATGAGTATTTGTCAATAATATTTATAAAATTTTAACACGACTGGAGGTGAGCATCCCGGTCCACAGCCAGGGTCAGATATTCAGCGCCTATCTTTAAAATCAGATTTTTTTCCACCAGCCAAGCCAAAGATTCCATAATCTCACTTTCATCAAATTGTCCTGACAGCTCCTTGATCAGGGCACTCTCCTCAATTACATTGCGGCAACTTCGGCACAGCTGGGCTTTTGCCCCTGTCAGATGGTAAATAGCCTGCTTGGAAATGACACGTGTATCCAGTATTTTCACCATTTCCCCTTTGTCTTTAAGAAGCAGAAGCTGGGGTGTGCTGCGCCAGGTCTCGGTCAGTTCATAGAGTTTCTCGTAGGCGGGGCCTATCTGACGGTAATCGTAATAGCGGGCCAGTTCCTGGGGATCCTTGGGGGCGAACAGAAGGGCTGCACGCTGTATGAAATCCCGGTCTGGATAGATAAAATCATAGCCCATATCGGGTCTGAGCTCAGGAACTGCCCCACCCTGGTGCTCTGTATAATAGCTGTCCCGGAGGAACATGACATGAGCCACTGTCCCAGGTCCCTGGAGATGCATGATCTTAGGAATAACTTCATTGACCTCCTGGCACATCGCTTCAGTCTCCCCGGGGGTTCCAACCAGAACATACCACATCAGGCGCACTCCATGGGCAAAACAGTGTTTCATGAGCTGCACCTGCCGGATGGCGGAAGCTCCCTTGCCCATCAGTTTCAGGATATTATCGGAGAAGCTCTCTATACCGGCCTGCACCCAGAAAAAGCCGGCCCTGGTCAGGTTCACCAGCTCAGATTCGGACAGGTTGGACTTAACCTCGCAGAAAATCCTCAGCTTGTTCTTCCGATAGGACTCCCGCTTCATAAGCTCATCCGGCAGGAGGCGCTGGTGGGTAAGGCTGAGCACATTGTCGGTAAGGTAGCACTGAGCATGGGGATACTTTTCTGCCAGCTCCTCAAGCTCATCAGCAAACCGCACCACCGACTTTTCTCTGTACACATGGGCCGTCTTTCCATTGAGAGCGCAGAAAAGGCAGGGCTTATGGGCAGCCCACCAGCACCCCCGGGAGCCTTCTGCATTCAGCACATATTCTTTCCCGAACTCTGGGAAAAGAAGAAAACGTTCCCTGTAATAATCGCTGTAATCTGGAACCGGAAGCTTATCAAGATCTGCAGTCAGCTCTGCAGGCTCTGCACTCCATTTTGTGCGGGACAGAACCCCCGGAGGCAGCTTGCAGTCTGGAATCCTTCCATCCTCAAGAAGGTGTCTGCAGACCTCCGCAAATGTGTTATCTCCTTCTCCTGTAAAGATATAATCAAAGGCATCAACATGTTCTATAAGGGCACTTCCCCTGTCGCCATGGCAGTTTGGTCCCCCTGCAAGAATCAGCGGAGCATTTTTCTCTTTCTTAAGCCGCTTTGCCAGGGCAATTATGGCATTCTGCTGCTGGAACATGGAGATAAAAGATACTATCTTGGGCTTCTTCTCCATAATCCGCTTTGCCGCCTCTTCCAAGTAATCCTGGGCTTTCTCCTGGGCCTCCCTGAACAGGGCAAGAGTCTCCAGAGTCTCCTGCTGCTGAGCCCCCTCAAACACTTTACCAGGAAGATGTGTCTGCTTCATCCATGCAATATATTCATCAAAAGAGCGGAGAGTCCTGCCATGAGCCGCTGCGGCAAAGATGGTCTCGCAGGCAAAATAGTCGTGTCCGTAACCTATGGTGCACACCTGCATTATTCTGCGGTAGTTGTTCTTCCCTATCCATGCGGCATAGTAGAGATATTCATGCTGGACGCAGCTGGATATGCCGGCCTTTGTCAGCATTGCCTTGAACATCGCATATGTCATGCAGGGCATATACTCGTCGCAGAAAGGCATTGCAACTAAAACTACATCTGTATTCTTCATGACATCTCCCGCAAAGCTCTGAGCTCAAATGACATGACAACTGCGGCAATACAGAATGAGATGATGTCAGAGAGAGGCAGGGCGGAATAGACGCCATGCACACCCCAGAACAGGGGCAGGATATATAGCAGCGGAATAAGGATGAGGAACTGTCTTGAAAGGCTCAGGAAGGTGCTCTGCAGCGGTTTCCCCACAGCCTGGAAATAATTGGAGGTGATGACCTGGAAACCGATGATAGGCATCAAGGCAGAGCAGATACGCAGAGCCTGGGAGCCCAGCAGTATAAGCTCCGGGTTGTCGTTGTTGAAAAAGCGGACAAACACACCTGGAATAAGTTCTATCAGAAGCCATCCTATTGTGACGAATATAGTTGCATACTTTACTGCAAGCCAGTAAGCAGTGCGCACCCTGTCATATTTCTTGGCCCCGAAGTTGAAGCCGATGATAGGCTGGGCTCCCTGGTTGATTCCCTGGAGCGGCATCATGATCACAATTATGACGCTGTAGACAATACCCATGACAGCTACAGCCATATCGCCGCCGTAGCGCAGCAGCTGACGGTTGAGTATCAGGTTCATCACATTCATGGCCATCTGCATGGAGAAAGGGGCAAAACCGATGGCAAGCATACGGAGCACCAGGCTCCATTCCAGCTTCATAGCCCTGACCTTGAACCGCAGCGGAGTAAGTCTCGAGTTGAAGTAGCTCATTACCCAGACGAAGGAGACTGTCTGGGAGATGACTGTAGCCCATGCCGCACCCTCGATACCCCAATGGAACACAAAGATGAATATAGGATCCAGGATAGTATTCAGCAGGGCACCCAAAAGCTGGGTGAACATGGAGGTGCGGGGATGCCCGTCGGAGCGGATGAAGTGGTTTATTCCTGGGCTCATGGCCGCAAATACACCGCCGTACATAAGGATGCGGAGATACCGCTCGGAATATGGCAGAAGATCAGGTGTAGTCCCTATGGCAGTTAATATGGTGCGGGGAAAAAGAAGACATGGCAGTATGACAAAAAGCGGCACCAGGAAAAGAAGCAGAAAAGCGTTTCCCATGATTTTTTCCACCAGGTCCCGGCGCCCCTCTCCAAGCTTTATGGAGAAAAGTGCGTTGGATCCCACTCCTACTATTATAGAAAAAGCCATGTTTGTCATAAGGAGCGGCATAGTCACTGCAATGGCGGCAAGGCCGATATGCCCTACTCCCTGGCCAACATAGATGCGGTCTACAATATTGTAGAGAGCCTGCACCACCATTCCCACAATTGCAGGAATTGAGAAAGTAAGAAGCAGGTGACGTATATTGTCTGTCCCTATTCTGTCTGTTGCATGATATGGGCCCTGTGCCATGATTTTCTTAATGATAGAATAATCAATTTTTAATTGCAAGGGAAAACTCTTTATTATTGACGAATCTTCAAAGGCCTTTTAAGATAGCTATATAAAAGGGGAAAAACATGAAAAAATTGGAAATCGACCTCAACATGGAGAAAATTCCAGAAACAATTGAATATATACGGAATGAACTTATCAAGCGGAAAGTGCACAAGAAGGAGCTTGCCCGCACTCTGCTGACAGCCGAGGACGTGCTGGCCAGAATGATGGACAATGCTCCGGACGGAACAAAAGTATGGGTTTCCATCGGCGGGATGTTCGGCAATGTGGATATCCGCCTGTCAGCCTGGGGCGAGGCTTTTGACAGCAGCGATATAGAAGAGAATCTTCTGCTGGGTCAGGGTGTGGAGGATGCAGAGGCAAACGATGTCATCCGCAAGATGATCAACAAGCTGTATGCCGACAACCTGAAGGTCACCAACGAGCACGGCTACAACCGGGCTGTGATCAGGGTCAAGACATCCCAGTTCCACTCCCTTATCCTTACCCTCCTTGCTCTTGTAGGTGGTGTTGCAGTGGGTATTCTTATGCACAACCTTCTTCCAGGTAATATCTCCAAGGGATTCTCCAAGAACCTTTTCACCCCTGTCTACACTATGTTCATGAATGCCTTGAAGATGATTGTAGCTCCTCTGGTATTCTGTTCTGTAGCATCAAGTATAGCTGATTTCGGCGACCTGAAGACATTGGGAAAAATTGCAGGAAAGATTGTTGTCTTCTATATTTTCACTTCTGTCATTGCAATCTTTGTGGGCTTAGGCACTTATCAGATATTCCCTATCGGAAACCCCAGCCTGGCAGGAGCAGTCACTGATGCCGCAGCTGCAACTATTGCAAAAGGAGCCAATGCAACAATATCTATAAAAGATACTATTGTCGGAATAATTCCAAACAATATAATTACCCCATTCCAGAAATCTGATATGCTTCAGCTTATCTTCATGGCTGTAGTCCTGGGTCTTGCCGCCTCCGCATTGGCAAAGAAGGTGCCTCAGTTACGGGCTGCCCTTTCTGTGCTTAACAGCGCCTGCTCCAAGATCACCACAGTTCTGGTGAGCTTTATTCCTCTGGTTGTATTCTGCGCCATGGCAAAGATGATGATTGCCCTGGATTTCAGCAAACTGCTTCATGTAATCACCTGGGTGCCTGTCATCTATATCGGCGATGTGCTGATGATCTGTGTGTACTTAATGCTGCTTATGCTCCTGGGACGGCTTAACCCGCTCAAGTTCCTTTCAAAATACTATCCGGCAATGATATCTGCATTCTCATTCGCATCCAGCAATGCAGCCCTGCCATCATCCATAAAGCAGGCCGATACAATGGGAGTATCCAAGAAAGTATATTCCTTCTCCCTGCCTCTTGGTGCAACAATCAATATGGATGGTTCCTGTATCACCCTGATAATCTCTGCCCTCTTCATGTGTAAGATATTCGGAGTCCCTGTGACAGGCAGCGTACTGCTTTCCCTGTTCATAGCAATCATAGTGCTTTCTGTAGGTGCTCCTGGAGTTCCAGGCGGTGCGCTGGTATGTATCTCTCTCTTGGTGCCTCAGATCGGTATACCTGCAGAATCCATCAGCCTTATCATGGGTCTCTATCCGATGGTTGGTATGATGCAGACCTGTGCCAATGTTACCGGAGATGCTGTGGTGACTACTATCGTAGCCAGGAACGAGAAGTTGCTGGATATGGAGAAGTTCAACAGCTGATTATTTCAGGTTGATTATAATCAGGCCAACAAGACACACTATAATGCCGATTACATGGCGCAGGTTGATGCCCTCTTTGAACAGGAAAAAGCCTACGAAGATGAGGGCTATGGCCAGTATTGTGTTGGCCACCAGCGGTGCTGTGTTCACTTTCCAGCCGGCCCGGTATGCGAAGATGTAGCCTGCCTCAAGCCCTATTATCACAAGGCCCAGGACAAAAGAAGTCCAATTCAGGTTCAAGAATTCCTGCTTAAGAGTACCTCTGCCAGCCGTGAAAAAGTAGGCTAAAAATGAGCATACGCCTGCCACCAGATAGGTGATGGTCAGGGACAGAAATGCGTTTGCCCCGTGGGGTGTCGATTTTGTTGTGATGTTATAGAAGATGTTGGACAGGACAACCAGTCCGATCGGCCATATATAGTTCCACATATTACTTATCAAATACCTTGAATTCCCTTTCAAAATTTCTGGTGAAGAAGCCTGTACCCAGCCTGCTCCTTATCTCGTCAAAGGAGAAAAATCGGCCGTCCACCACCTCGTCATGATCTATTGCAAAAGGCCCGTCATACTCGATGGTATAGAGGAAGCTGACCTCGGTCTCCTTAGGCATGCGGTGGAGGAACTTTGTGAAATACTTGGCCTTCCGAGCATCTATGCCTATCTCTTCCCTAGCCTCGCGGACAAGGGCTTCGAAAGGATCCTCCCCAGGGCGCACATGACCGCCCACAGCAGTATCCCAAAGGTCGGGGTACATATCCTTATTGGGTGCCCGCTTCTGGAGATAAATCTCCCCCTTGGAACTGAACACCTCAAGGTGCACCACCAGCTGTATAAGGCTGGTATCGGAGTGGCATTTCCAGCGGGGAGCCTGTCCTACAGGGTTTCCTTCCTCGTCCACAAGCAGAAGCATCTCATCACTCATACTGAAATCATAAATGGAAATAAAGTTAATATCAAGACTTTGCATACAGGCCATTTTTACCATATAATGGAAATATGATAGACCATCCCAAGATGATACAGTTCGACAACCAGATGAAAGCTATGCTGGATGCCGTGGATAACTATATAGAGGACAAGTATGGTGATCTCTATCCCCTCCACCCGGTGCGGCCCAAACGAAACGAGACTTCCAACCCGCAGGCCGACGGCCTTTTCAGCGTCAGGGCCGACTTTACCCCTGGCTATGGCTCAGAGCTTGGCCGGGGCTACATACTCAAGGTGGAGATGAAGACCCTGGCACATATACCCGATGACGTGCGGGAGACTATCTTTTCCGACGCGGTGGAAAAGTTCAGGGAACTGCTCCCTGTATACTTCCCCGAGCGTAAGCTGGAGATCAAGAAAGATAAGGATTTCTTCAAGATTGTGGGCGATTTCAGCCTGGGAATTGCTTAAAATTTCTGTTGCAAAACCAGCCCTTTTGTGGGAAAATAAATAAGACTTTTTAAAAGGAGATACACCGTTGAGCACACTGAAAGAAGCAGGAGTGGGAATTCCTGAGATATATGTACCAGATGAGTCCAAAACCACATTTGAAAAATGGGCAGTAATTGCCGGAGATCAGTTCACCTCCAACCATGCATACTGGAAGGAGACAGAGGATTTTGTAGGAGGAAGCCCCTCTACACTGAACCTGTTCCTGCCAGAGGTTTACCTTAAGGAAGTGGATCTGGACAAGAAGATTCCACAGATCAACAAGACTATGGATGAATACCTGGCAACAGGAGTGCTCAAGAAGCTGCCTGCCGGCTTTATGCTGGTGGAGCGGGAGACCGACTACAGCCCAGCCAGAATAGGTCTGCTGGTGAACCTGGACCTGGACCAGTACGATTACAGCGAAGGAACAACCAGCCTTATCCAACCGACCGAGAAGACTGTTGTGGAGCGGCTTCCGGTGCGTGTGAAGATCCGGGAGAACGCAGCCCTGGATATGCCCCATATTCTGGTGTTCATCGACGACCAGGACCAACACTTGATCGAAGACCTGTACGAGAACCGTGACAGCTTCAAGAAGATATATGACTTCACCCTTATGCAGAAGGGCGGCCACCTGAGAGGCTGGTTCATCCCGGCCACCGACCCGGCCATGAAGACAATAACCGAGAAGTTCCTGGCTCTCAAGGCTAAGAACAATCCGCTGTTTGCAATGGGAGACGGAAACCATTCCCTGGCAGCAGCCAAGAACACATGGGAGGCAATCAAAGCCAAGGGAATAAAGGATGGCCCGGCCCGGTGGGCAATGGCAGAGATTGTGAACATCAACAGCCCTGGAATCATATTCCACCCTATCCACAAGGTTATGTTCAATGTGGATCCACAGCAGCTCTTCGAGGAGCTTAAGAAAGCACTCAAGTTCACTGTGAAGAAATCCTGCTCCTGCTGCATCAAGGCATCGGAAAATCCGATGGAAGTAGGCGTAGTCATCAAAGGCGAAGCCTGCACCATCACCCTGGAGGGAGAGAATATCCTGGCAGCTGAGGAGCTGCAGAACTTCCTGGACAAGTACCTGAAGGCCCATCCCGAGGCTTCCATCGACTATATCCACGGCGACGAGGATCTTAAGGAGCTGGCAGGCAAGGACAAGGCCATGGGCTTCCTTCTTCCGGAGATCAGCAAGAAGACATTCTTCAAGCGGCTTTCCACCAAGGGTGTATACCCGCGGAAGACTTTCTCCATCGGCGAGGCACCGGAAAAGCGGTACTATCTGGAATCACAGAAGATTAAATAAGTAATTTCTCGATATCTGCAGGTGATAGTATTTTGCCTGCAGATACCACTTTATCATTAATCACAAGTGCAGGCATGGACATAACACCGTAACTAACAATTTTCTCCATATCTGTAATATGCTCAATCTGTACATTAAGATTCAGCTTATCTGCAATCATTTTAACATTATTATAAAGATTGTCACATGACTTACAGCATCCTGTCCCTAAAACTTTTATGCAGCATATGCCATTAACAGGCTTTCCGCAACACATTCCTTTTTCCATTTTTCCTCCTAAAAAAACAGATTCTGAAATATATTAAACACATATCCTACTATGATTATTCCTGCAGTACAAATTGCTATGAATATGCACATTAACTTGAGCTTTATCACCTTTTTAAGCATGATAAGCGATGGCAGACTGAGCATAATCACAGCCATCATAAAGCTAAGCACAGTACCCAAAAATGCACCTTTGTCCAGAAGTGCCTCTGCAATCGGTATAGTGCCAAATGTGTTTGCATACATAGGAATACCTATCATAGTTGCAATTATTACACCAAAAGGATTTCTGCTCCCAATGACAGCCTCTATCCATTTCTCTGGGATCCAGTTATGAATCAAGGAACCTATTGCCACCCCTGCAAGAATGTATGGAAATACTTTCTTAAAGGTCTTGGCCACCTGCTCTTTGGAATAGTTTATTCTCTCCATCACCGAAAGCTTTGCCGCATCTATATCTGCATTGCTCTTGGTATTTCTGATAAAATCTGCCACTTGATCCTCAAGGTGCAGCTTCTCTATGATTGTGCCACCTACCACTGCCACTACCAGCCCCAGAATCACATAAACCACAGCAATCTTTATCCCAAAGATGCTTATCAGAAGCACCAGACTGCTTAAATCAACCATAGGAGAAGATATAAGGAAGGAGAATGAAACTCCAAGCGAAAGCCCTGCACTGGTAAACCCCATGAAAATTGGGATGGAGGAACAGGAACAGAACGGAGTCACTATCCCCAGCAGAGCTCCAAATATTTTAGCTGTAAGGCCATGGAAATGCCCCATGATTTTTCTGCTTCTTTCGGGAGGGAAAAAGCTCTGGATATAAGATATAAGAAATATAATAACACAGAGAAGAATTGTAATTTTTATTACATCATAGATAATAAATTGAACAATGCCACCAATTCGGCTTTTCACGTCAATCCCTGCACTGACAAGCAAATACTTGATAAGTTTATTAAGCCACTCCATTCCAAGTATTTGATATTGTATAAAATCCCACATTTTTAGATTCCAATTAATTGATATATTTATATGTATCGATATATTTAACA